>Ga0302280_1000243_pt1 | contig 47997 bp, 28 predicted proteins | sample III_Fen_E1_1_FD_198771 | JGI IMG/M metagenome (GOLD analysis project Ga0302280, IMG submission 198771) | Peat permafrost microbial communities from Stordalen Mire near Abisko, Sweden - III_Fen_E1_1 | ecosystem: Environmental > Terrestrial > Soil > Wetlands > Permafrost | place: Sweden: Abisko... | reverse complement strand
TAAATTCAATATTCAATAATATTAGTTCAAAATTCAAAAATCACGAAAAAAAAAGAGCTTTTTTTAAAAATTGAATTTGAAAATAATTAGTTTTTCCTGCATTAATATTAAAAATAATAAATATGTTTTAATTTATTTACTTTAACTTTGGCATGCTTTCAAAATACAACTAATGATCCACAATTTAAATATTCGGGCTCGGTTATTTAAATAAAACGAAAAACCAATAGGCGGAAATAAGATAGGATAAGATCTTGCAAAAAAGATTGTAAGAAAATTTGAATTGACATTAAAGATATCAAAATTAGTCAAAATTAAAATAGCATTCCTTTGATATTGATAAGATTCATATTTATGCCGGATGGTCCTGCCTAAGTCTTCAATCCTAATTTTTGATTTTTGATTACAAAGAATCTTTAAGTTCTTCATTTATCATTAAATATTTTAATGAAAATTGAATTGCAGCTACTCATCTGTCAAAATTATATTTATTCTTTCAATAATTGATAATGAAGAAAAACAATAAAAATGAAATAACTTTTGATTTATCGTTGCATCAGGAAAAATCTTATGATTGCGAGTAATTTTATATGAATTAAGTTGTCAGAAAGAATATTCTTGCCAAGAAACGAGTCGCAACATGTTTATCGTTGTTTTATTACTCAAATTATTGATTAATCGTATTATAACAAATATTAAACACAGTCGTCGATACAACTCAACAAAACATGGTAGTTTCTCTTTTATTTAGTCCTATTTTTTTGTTACTAACCCCCTTCAATATTTTACCTTTGTTCCCATAACCCCAGCTTCCATCTAAACCCCGTCTCCGCAAATCTAAAATCCAGTCAACGCCTCAATTTCTAATTTGCTATAAAATTCATCAAGAGTGAACTCTCTTCCGAACTTTTCTCATGGTTTAGGTGATTCCTCCCTGAACATGTCTTAAAATAGGATCTGTTCTGATATTCAAAACAACCCTTCTACCATTGATCTGAACGGTACCCAATCGAGAATATCATTATCCACTTCTCCTATCGTACTTTCCTTCAACGGATAGTCAAATATTTTTTTTAACCGGGAGTAGGAGGTAAGTTTAGATCTTATTTCCTAAAATAAAAAATAAACAATAAAAGAATCAACTAAATTAAAAATAACTCCAGTCTAAGATAACAGATAATATCTCCCTCAACTTGATAGGAAGAGAAAGCCATTCCCAAAATATGAATAAAACAACAATCGCAATATTATTCCCAACTCCATCAATCAAATCTTCAGCTTCCTACAAAAAAAAGATAAATCGGGACAACTTGTTTAAAAATTATTTTTAAAATTTTCTCATGATGAAATGTTCACTCCTAAACGGTTTTATCTTTATCAATCTCTCCTCAAAAGCAGCATTGGGCATTACACTAACGAAAAAAGCTTGAGACTTGTAACAGATCTTTATGAACCAACTTGCGAAAGTTGGTCATAAAAATAGCAGCGATATTATGTTAAGATTAGCCGATGCCTTATCTATCATTTTTTGCATGAGGACTCGATATTCATTATCCTAACCTCCAAAAGGATGAAAAGCGTAAAAAAGAATGATCATTTGCGAGCCCGTCGGTAGCTCTACCAATCAGTTCTGAGAATAATCAAGGGCTACTGAGTGCAACTGACTGCTATTGTATATAATATGTAGTCATGAGCACAAGGTAGTCCTCGATACACTATACAATATACTGTATATTATATACATCATCTATCTATTTACGACTACTTCAAATGTTGATATTCAGCTATTAATATGTAGATAATCAGTATGTAGTATAAAATACTGTCCTTTAACATCGAAATCAATGAGTATATAATATTAACGGTATATTGAAAAGCTATTAATTAAATTTGAATGGGTAACTGTGAGACTTGTTAAAATTTTGACAGAAAAACTGATGCAAGTGTTCGACTTATAAACGAAAAAGGACAATAAGTACATAATGATTTATAAAAATTGCCTTAAGTATGTCCTTAGATTGTTCATAGGCTTTACAATCAATTAGGACCATTTAATTTCACAGAATCTTTTCCGTTTTAGTGGAATGAGCCTTCTTAAATAAAAAATTAAGGCATTTATCATGGGCAATGGAATAACGGAAAAAGAAATGGGTTCGGGAGATATGTGGAAAAGGATGGATCCATTTTTTAAGGATGCTGGAAAAACGATCAACCAAATGGAAATGGTCGAAGAATTAGCTCAAATGGCGAGGTTTATTAGGGGTAATGGATTGATAACAAAATGTAAGGAAAAGGAGTGTTTTTTATTTAAAATGGAACATCCTATACTGGTGAATGGGTAAATAATAAACAGCACGGCTATGGACACTAGAAATGGCCTGATGGAACTTAATATGAAGGAAATTTTTAAGATGGTCTTAAATAAGGTCATGGAATTCTTACAACTTCTGACGATAGTACTTACGAAGGAGAATTTAAAACAAACAAAATCGATGGATATGGGCATTTCATTTGGAGTGAAGGAAAAGAGTATGAAGGATTTTGGAGCAACAATAAAATGTCGGGGAAAGGCAATTTTATTTGGCCTGATGGAAGGAGATATGAAGGATAATATGTAAATGATAAGAAAGAAGGGTACGGAGAGTTTATATGGGCGGATGGAAGAAGCTATAAAGGGCAGTGGAAGAATGGAAAGCAAGATGGAAGAGGAGTTTTCAAAAACAAGGAAGGATTATAAAAAACTGGAATATGGAGTAATGGTAAAAAAATTAGATGGATTGAGTGATTTTTATAAATTTTGGGGATGCAAATTTCAAAAGGGAATATTTTCAAGAGCAGTCTAATGTGAATAAATTAAAGACTCTTGCTTTCTCTTTTGTTAAATTGAGTCTATGATTTATTGCTGATTAATAGAAATATCTCATATTCCTGATATATTATAGTTTGAAACCTATTGAATTGATAGTTAAGATTTTTTAAATTTGTTGATAAATTTCTTCATGCTAATTTTAAAAAGGCTTAACTCCAAAAAATATGAAAGTGAATATGAGATTGATTATTGATAATATTGTGTGCTATTGAAGTTGATATGATCAATGGATCAATGAGCGGATGTTTAGCCTCCTTCTCCTTGACCACTTTCGTGCTCCTCTGGTGCTGAATGTTGAACTAGTCTAATCTTGTAATAGATTATGGGGAGGATGGACAGTCTGACAACGTGGAAGAAATGAAGTAGTATGGCCATTGATTAATTATTATTAACTCAACAATAAAATGATTTAATTATGAGTGTGTTCTAATAATATTAGGATTAAATAAGTTCCAATTAACACTCTAATATCATTTACTTCTTTAATCATTTTGGGAATATGATAAATCTTATGAGAGCATAAGATTATTTGTAAATCAATCCTTTTTTCCTTTATCTTAATTATAATTTTTAAACAATATATTGGAAATGGAAAGCTCGATAAATCAAACACTTGAGTCCTCTGAAAATTAGTAAAAAAATCCATCCTCTCATTAGCTACCGCAAATAATTTCACTGCCCTTTCTAATTTCTCGAAGGTTAATGTCCTTACAAAAATAATCCTAAGAAATGTAGTAATATGAACAGCTTCATTCCTCAGCTCTAAATTCTCCATCTGTGTCCAAATAGAAGATTTTCTAAAATGTTTATAACTTTCTAAACGAAATAGTGAACAATTCTGAGAAAGAGAAAGGACTTTTAAAACGTTTTCAATAACTCGAGCACCAATTTGAAACAGATCTTAAAAAATCAAATAAATCTATATATAAGTTAGGCCATATGGCAAGAAGTATGAGTTATGCTGAACAATAATAACAAATTATTGATGTTCAGATGAAAAAAAAATCATCTCTTAGGCCACCACCTCTTCTGAACGAGTAAAATTAAAACGAAAATGGTTCTCTGAAAGTCATCGATAATATAAATTCAGTTAGAAGACAACTAAAAAAAAAATCTTTTCAAGATATTGCTCAAATGAATCGCTTTTGCACTTTTCAAGATCCGGTTTTACTTGAAGCCATAGAAAGCTAAAATAGTTTAGAATAAGTTCCACCGACGTAGGAAATGTAAAAAATGAAAATAGTTCGTTTTAATATTGATTCGCCCGAAAAATAAAAATAAAAAATGTAAAACCGATAAAGTCTTTAATTGAGTGGAGGGCGTGAAATGATCAGGGAATAAGTATTTTTATATAAGTAGTGCTCAATTATAATGATGGAGGAGGAAAATGATAAAGAAAGTGAGCTTTTTTCATCTGAGGGACTTCTATAAATTACAGATCTTTAACTGCCATAAATTTCCTTTTCCATAGAAACCTTGTAAAACCTTTTTGATTCTCCTTCTCCTTTCTTCATCAACTTCGCTCTTTGCATCTTTATTAAGTGTTTAATAAAATCAAAAATTTGTATTTCAAAATAAAATGTAATCTCTCTATTGGGGATATCGACTTTAGTGAGTTATAAAGCCTATTTTGATGAAACTATTGATGGACTAATTGATCATTTCTCAAGTATCCTAAAGGTTAGTCCTGAAAAAATATTAACCCTCGAAAGATGGTTTTTACAGACAATAAATTTCGAAGTTGGAGTCAGCAGTGAATAGTATCAGTAGATAATGTTTCAGCTCATAAACATAAGCAAATGATTTATAAAATTGTTATCTTTAGTATTTTTAAAGAAATTATAATGAAATCATTTCATCAGTTGACAAAGGGAAATCTTTACTTGTATTATTGCTATTTCTCACTTGTTATGTCTTTCTACACTTTTAATCGTCTTTTTGTATTATTATAATCTGCTATTGTCATCTTCATATAGATTTTGCAAGCCAAGTGCGCCGATACGCATCTTCTAAGCTCTATTATTTTCATATAATGCGCAGCTTTGTAGATATTGTTGAGTTATTCGTAGGACATGTGATTGAAAATTTTTGATAATTTTTGTCCTATAAAATTTTCGGATTGGATAGAATTTATAGTTGGTGGGGGTTCAGGCAAATTATACTGAACTTCTTTTAAAATTGCGAGAATCTGCTCAAAAACATGTGATGAAAATGAATTGATATAATGGGTGTCAGTGGATTGTATTGCCTATGATTATGAAAAATATTTCATGATATTGTACATTTCTTCTGTCAATTTGTAATAGTTTCCCATGACTACTACGACTTTATTTTAACTAATCTTTTTATTGTTTGTATTCATCATCTAATTCCTTCCACATTGTTTTGGAGTTATATATTTAAGATATAGAATCGATTTTTATATAACTTTTGAAATGGTCAAATTGAATCGTTTCCATCTTAGCAGTAAATGATATTCTTCCTTCTAATTGTATAAAACTAAGCTATATTTAAAGAAGAATCCATAAAATTTCAGCTTTAGATAAGAATTAATCATTTCATTTTATTGGCCAGTAAAAATCAATGAATAAATTTATATATCTGTCATTATTTATATTAACTGCCGCATTTATTTTGTGTATTCAATATATTGACTTTTACTTTATTTCGGGGAATGAGCAGAGCAACTCTTAAAGAGTAAAACTTGCGCAATAGTGAGCAACTTAATAAATTTTACAATGAAGTCCTCAATTCCTTCATTTTTCGATTGTATAAGGACTATCGTTATAAAAGCAATGTTTAGTAAGATCAAATCACCGACCTCTAAAAAGTAAAAATATTCTTATAAAGTTAGTAAAATCAAAAATTAACTCTCAAGAAAAGAGCATTCATTCAGGCAGTTTGTTTGATATTTATCTCACAAAAAAGTAAACAACAAAAGACTATAATGATATATAGTTAGAATCAAATGTCTCAAAAGATAAGACTGTCTATTCAGAGATCAAAACTGAGGATATAAAGAAAAATGAACCTGTTTAAAAGAATCATAATGGTAGAACATAAGAAGAAGAGGAAGAAATAGACGATTTGGCAGAGTATCATGATTAAGCGCCAGTTAAGAAGGAAGAATCCGTAAAACATGAAGATTTAAAGAGCAAAAAGGAATAAGTAAATTAGATTCAATAAAAAGAGATCAAGGAAGTTAAAGTTATTGAGGAGAATTAAAGTGACTCTGAATCAATAAATTTGATAGAACGTGCATAATAAAAGATAGGTACGGCCTTAATGGGTACTTATCTTTAAACTTAGGAACTTTTTCATCATTCCACATTAAGCGTAAACCAAAGTAATAGAAAATATTCCTGTAGCTTCAAAACGTCTTTCTAAAATATGCAAATACTTCAAATTAAAACTTTTTCCCAAAGATAGTTTGTGAGTTGTCCAAAGTAGAAAAGGAAGACATCAAATAACTCAAAAAGTGATATGTTTGCATTTTAATTAAAGGATAATATAATAATAAGAAGAAAATCAAAATATTTAATCCCATCCTAAATTTGAGGACAACACTGGCTTTTCCATTTTCAATTTTTATTTCTTTAAATAACTGAGAAGGTATTGACTTCGAGATTTAGTATTAGGCTAAACCAATCTTGGAGTGATTGGAGCGGTCATTTTCTGAGATTAAAGTTGCTTCCAGTTAAACTTAAAAAAATACTCCATTGATTTTATTTCAGAAAAATCCTCAACAGCTCTGCTATCAGGATGTTTTTACAATAATCTTTTAATAAGTTGCTTTCCGCAAGGATCCGTGTAGTTTTTGGGAAAATTAACATCATTTTTTTGAATTTATTGATATATAACGGACGGATCATCTGACGAATTTCCAAAAGGAAGTATCCCACAAACCATCTAATATAAAATAATACCCAAAGACCAAATATCAACGGAAAATGAATATCCTTTAGCTTACATCACTTCAGGAGCCATATAATGTGGGGTTCCAATTATTGTAAAGGTTCTAAAGCCTGTTTCCGATTCAGAAGTGAGCAACTTAGCTGTTCCCATGTCGATCATATGAAGATATCCTTTCGAATCAAGTGCTGCATTTTAGGGCTTTATATCACGGTAAACGATATTATTTTTATGTAGATATTAGATACAAAGAAGGAGACAGCCAAAATAGAATCGGGCTGAAGTACTCGAGCAGGTTCCTAAATCGCTTAAAAAATCAAAGAAATCTCCTCCATCAATGTATTCCAAAAGAAGATAAACGAAATGAGTATCTTTAAAGCTTTGAGTTAATTTGACAATGAAAGGAAAATCACAAGATGTTAATATTTATTTTTCACATCTTAAAAATTTTTCCAATTAATTTTTAATGATGATATTTTTTGATATGCATTTTAGGGCATATTTTTGTAATGTCCTTTTATTTTCAACCAACAATACTTTTCCTAGTTCGCCCTCGCCAAGGCGATTTAATATGAAGAGATCCTTAAAGTCAATAATGAGTTGCGATTTAGCATTATCAGGATTTTAGTCTGCATTTTTTTAAATATCAGTTTTCAATGAGGTTTTAGATAGCTTTTTATCCTTGTTAAAGATTTGGTAAATTTTGTTGAGTTTAATAGCAAAGATATGTCCATTGCCGTGTTTTATTAAGGTTTATTTTGAATAAAATTATTGTTATTCCTAAAGTACCTCTCCTTAATTTATAATTTAGCCAGTTTAGTAATCATTTATCTTTTATTCAAGCGATATGTAGATGGACTCATCGCTTTATCCTTTAGAAATAAGCACATCTCCATCATTTTTCAATAATATTTGACCTGATTCAATAAACTGATGCTGTTCACAACAATTTAAATTTTTAAAAAGATTAGATCTCCTCAAGACCCATTTAATCATGTTATTAAAAAGAAGCTCAACCTATGATTTAACACCAATACAGGATTTTAAATCTTATCGACTAATGGCCAGCAGTTCAGCCTTTGATTTGCATCTAGCTGTCCCCAATCGCTTTTGATTGAGAGTTAAGCAGTTTTATCCAAAAGAATCTCCACTCGTCAACATGATTAATGGCTTTCCCGGAATATTAATTTCAATAACTCCTTCAATAATAATGAAGAAGGAAATTGCATCATCATTGGCCTTAAATATTATATCATTTTAGTAATATTTAAGTGTATTCATATTATAACTGATTGAAATCTTCTGTTTGTCCGAGAGGAATTGAAATAGTGGCAGTTTGTGAACATAAGGCTGTGAAATTTTAAAATTATTTTTAACCATCTCCCTTTGAATTTTTAAAAATTAGGACTGGCTTAAACACCAAAAACAGGCTTTTTTGAGGACCTTTACAGACGCAGACCGAGGTGACGAGTATATGATAGCTAATTCTCCAAAAGAATCTCCTCTTTTCATAGTCCGAATTGGTGCCTTATTGATTTCTATCTAAACTTCTCCGGAGTTGATAATAAAGAACATGCTAGCAGGAGTTCCCTGTTCAAAGACATACTATCCTATTTCAGTTTAATAGGCTTCCATGGCGATTGCAAGAGACCTTCTTTAGTTTTTGCTGAGTTTAAAGAGTAAAAAGTGTTTACTAATGATGCCTTAAATGAGTTAAAGGTCACTTTGAGTTTGAGGAGCCTCTATTTTCCGTATATTTTCAAATATTTTATTGACTGATTTTCTTCCATTAATTTTCTAATTTTTAATTTTTTTCCTATCTAAACCTTTACGAGGCTTTTCTGCTATTTCTATGACTGAGCCTATATTCTATGCTATATGTGACTATTAACAACCCATGAGACGATTTTTTCTATTTTTATTATTTAACTATAAAGAACAAATTAATTCATAAGTGTTTCAATCATAATTATCTGGTAGTTATTTTCTCCCAAAAGATGGGGGGATGAAAACTGTCTTTAAATTTTATAGCTGAACAAACAGACTCATATTTATTTATTCAAAATTTATTTTAGCAAATTTTCTCCCATAAATTCTCGCTTTTTAGATCAAAATTAGACAAATGAATCCTGAGTCAGCTACCATAATTTTAGCTTAAAACTTTTCAATAAATCATTGCCTTTCAACTCACTTAATTTTTATCAAAGAAGTTGACAATTATGGAATCCTTCGATGATTAAAATTTTACTGAATGAAACTTCAAGGGTTGATCCTTTTAAAATATTCCACTCTCACCTTCAATCAGCCTATAATTCTAAACTATCGAAGGCAGAATCAGTTATATAAAATAAATAAAAAGAATTATATCATAACTATAGAAAATAAATTGGGAAACTGCTAAATAATTTATCCAATAATGATGATCAACATTTTATTATTAAACAATCAGCCATTACCTAATATACTTTCCTCAGACCAGTTTATAATCATTCATAACAGTCTATCCTTTCAAACTATCTTGTTGTCTATGATCTAAATTAATAAATATTTTTATTTAGCTTTATCATTTAATCGCAACATCAGTTTATCATTCAATTATGGGAAACACCACAACTGATAAATAGAGCATAATTGACGTCATAGCTTAAAAATTATCACAAATCAATCTCTGCCTTCGGCCTTAATACTAATCGTAGAAGTTGACCAACATGCTATCAGGATACGATCAAGTATCACTCTACCATGACCCTTATTATGGCGATTGCTATGCCCTGGAAGGTAAAGATATTAATCATTGCTGTATAATGATCAAGGAGACAATGGATACAAAAGATTCTCGCTCGCGAATGTAACTACTCAATTAAATACAAATCAGTAGTGAAGGGCCCTCTAATCAAAACACCATCAAAATCTATATCATTGATACTTTAGAAAAAAGTGGATTTTTATGGAAAAAGTACGAAATTTATATGATGAGCGATTTTATTTTGGTCGACTTGGAGAAAGAATTTTAACATAGAATTGCCGAAAATAATTCATTCAGCGAAGATGAGATTAAGACCATCATTAAATGTACCATCTATAACTAAGGTAGAGTGCACCAAAGGATTTATGAGATTAGAGTTAGCGAACTACCGCTCGGTGAGGATGAAATACATCTACATGTGTGGCAGAGGCAAGGAGATAAAGTTGGCTCATCCCAAACTCTTCAATTATCGCGCAAATTTGGATGTTTTAGTGGAGGATTATAGCACAAAAAACATTTATCTCTCACCTGAGGAGATGGAATATTTAGAGAGGAATGATTGTGCCTTTGATGGGGGGTGGTCGTCGAATGCCTTTACTTTTGGCATGATAATTCTCTCCATGATGACTATGAACCATCTCAACGACCTCTATAACTACCGAGCTTGTGAGATCAACTTTGATAAAATGAACTAATTAATCAAAACATGTAATAGCAACTTTTCTAATCATTTAGTATCGATTGTTCAGAACCTGCTCAATCGAAAGGAAAACAGCCGACTGAGTCTAACCAATCTCTATAATCAAATAGGCAGTCAAAATCTCAGCATTCCAGTTTAACTAACTCTTATCAATGAAAAGGATATGTAAGTATAATATCATTATGAGTAAAGAGTGCAGTAGCATGTATATCCCAATTATATCTCAGCATTGCTTAAACCCAAAGTAACACTCACTGGGGAGTATATGAATTTCAAAGATGAAGAAAATAATCATCTTTTTTCCAATGATTCTGTTGTGGCTAATTCGCGTCTAAGATATTCAAAACCCCAAGGAGGAGAAATTGGGCAATATATGGGTGAGACATCACAGTTTGAGAAGGTAAAGGGTGGAGATCTCATAAGATAAGGTAAGGGATACTATCAGCATAAAGATGGACAGAGCTACATTGGGGAATGGCATTTAGGTAAAATGTAAGGATACGGAAAACTGTTTTATTAAAATAAAAAGCTGAGGTACGAAGGAGAGTTTAAAGGTGGTAAATTTCACGGAAACGGAGTGGAATATGAAGAGGAACAGATTAAGGAAAGATAGGAGTAAATTGATGAAGAATATGTGAAGATATATAAGGGAAATTGGATCAAGTATGAAGGATTTTATGAAAATGATCTGAAAGAAGGAGTCGGTAAAATTTATTTTAGGCATGGCTACTGGCGAGGAAACTTTAAGAATGGACAGCCAAATGGAGAGGGAGTGTATTTTTGTTATCAGACGAATCAATCTGTTCGTGGATAATGGAGGGAGGGGCAATTACAATAAAGAAGATGATGACTATTAATTATTTTGTTAATCTGGTTGTAATTTGATACTATATGATGATTTGGATTTCTTAATAAAATGGTTTATGTTTGAGGAGTGGATGATATTTTTTGTAAGGATATGTTTAAGACTGCGAAAGTAAAGTATGATACCATGCATAATTATTACTTACTCATATATAAATGAATATAAACTATTTTTGTGCAAAGTGTGCATTCATTTTATGAAGATATTAAAATCCAGCCTCAATTGAGTTTAATTAAACTATTCATATTCAAAATCATTTTAATTAACTACTATTATTTGGTATGTTGCAAATATAACTTTATAATTAATGCTTGCTACATTACAAGATGACTGATACTTAATTTAGAGGAGTTCTTTAATTTATGAGTATTAATGGTTTTGCGTAAGTATTAAAATAATATAAAATAATTAATATATTAATATCATAAATGGTGGTAATTCCTAAAACACGCAAGACCTACTGCTCCAAGTGCAGAACCCACACTGTTCACAAAATCACCCAATATAAGAAGGGCAAAGAAAGCAAAGCTGCACAAGGTAGAAGACGTTACGACAGGAAACAATCTGGATATGGAGGACAGACCAAACCTATCTTCAGAAAGAAAGCCAAAACCACCAAAAAGATCGCCTTGAGATTATAATGTAGCAAATGCAAGAGACGTCGTGTGATATTGGTCGGTCGTGCTAAGACAGTCGTCTTGATGGAGATCAAGGACATCAAAAAGAAGAATCAAGGTAAAGGAGATGCCCTCTTCAAATGATCATCCATATTTAAATCTGATCATTCAATTCCAAGTGCATTAACCAGTTTATCGACTTTGATATGAAAAACCATCAAATGATTGAGATTAAAGCAAATCATCTTGTCATCATCTTGCCATCATCATTCTCACAAATTATTCATAGTTGATGTGTCCGTCGCCATCGATATCGGCCTCTCGAATCATTTCGTCCACTTCCTCATCTGTCAACTTCTCACCTAAGTTGGTCATCACATGTCTTAGTTCTGCTGCTGAAATCAGTCCATTTCCGTCACGATCGAACACCTTAAAGGCTTAGACAAGTTCCTCCTAAGTGTCTGTGTCCTTCATTTTTCTAGATATGAAATCAAATACCTAGCCATGAGAGATAAAAATTAAGGGAAATCGATCGTGCCATTACCGTCTGCATCAACCTCATTGATCATATCCTGCAATTCTGCCTCAGTAGGATTTTGTCCCAATGATCTCATGACTGTTCCCAATTCCTGAATGGCAATAAAAATACTTTAGTAGTGATTGAACCGTCACCATTCTTGTCAAAAAGTGCAAAGGCCTCTTTGAACTCTGCAATTTGTTCCTCGTTGAGTTGGTCAGCCATTGTTTCACAATAAATATTCTGTATTCAAATATCAATGAAATGTATTTAAATGATATTTTTAAATATAGTCGGATCTAATGAGCGTGATTAGCTTGAAATCAATTAGCAGTATTACTTCATGAACTAACATCTTTCGTTATAAAAAGAGAAGAGGAAAATATTATTAAATTTGACAAACACAAGAAGGACTTTCATTATTTCTTTTAAGATATAACTTATTTCCAAATTAAATGCAATAGAAACCTTATTCGTAAGTATATTATCTGTCACGCTGACGCTTCTACCTCCTGAGTTTTTTTTTCAAAATTCTTCTATAAATCACAAATTAAGAATCTTTGGTTTATCATTTTTCTACTGATACTTCTTCAAGAAAGGATGAGTCATTAGTTCCTTAATCGAAGCCCTTTCAGCAGGATTTTTTTGTAGACAACGATCCAAAAAATCGCGAACTTCAGTTGAAATTGACAGATAAGAGGGAATTTTAATTTAATCCTTCACTATCTTAATTAATTCCTATTCCCTCGTGATTTTGAAAGGATTCTCGCCCACCACCATTTCATACATCATGATACCGATCGACCAAATATCTATTTTTTAATCGTATTCCTTTCCCTTAAGGATTTAAGGACATACGTAAAGGGGAGTCCCACAGAAGGTGGTCCTTAATTTATTATCCTGATAAACTGACCACCCAAAATCACATAGCTTGATAATGTTCTAAATAGACAGAAACTTACATCATGAATAACGATATTTTCAGGTTTGATATCCCGATGAATAACTTTGAGGGTATGAATTTAGTTGGTAGCTTCACAGATTTGTCTCATAATGAAAGCGATTCTGGATTAAGCCAAGGGTTGTGATTTTTTAAGCTGATGGTAAAGTTGTCCGCCCGTGCCTAGTTCAAGAATGACATAAATGTTAACTGAATCATCGAAACAACCATACATTTTTATTATGTTCGGATGATTTAAGAACATTTGTATCTTCACCTATCGAGTGAACTGATCTGTTATCTATTATTCATGCAACAGTTTTTTCTCTATTATCTTTAGGGCACACATAAACCCAGTTGATTTCTATAGGGCTAAAAAGACTCGACCGTATTTGCCATGGCCGAGTTATTTTATTTTGGTAAAATTGTTGACTGTTATCTTCTTTTTGGTTGTTGGTAGAAACTCTTTCAATGGAAGTAAATTTTTATTGATTTCAAAGGTGGGATCGACCATCATACTTCTCTTTAAGTCATTTTTTCCCCTGTTTAAAAAAGAAGGAACTGTTCTATTGGGATCTTTTCGCCTTTATTGTGATTTTTATCCTCTTTCAATATCTTTATTTTTATAAAAATTGGTCTCATTCACTGAATGATTTGTCTACTTTCTCTGAAATGTGCCTTTTGGAATATCTTACAAGGTTTAACTCATTCTTGGAGGTCTTTTCAGTATATTTTTGGACACTTATTTTTTAGAGAATAGATCTTCTGAAGCAGACTCGAATCTGTCATTATCACTGACAATGGTGCTTTTGGACATCTAATTTTTACGTGGAACTCGGGGGCCATTTTGCATATTATTGCCATTAGCAACAAAATTTATGAGACTTGGATGATTACTGAATTCCACATTTTTGCCAACAGATGATTGATTATGAGTGATGCGGTCGCTGTTGCTTTGGTGAGGTAGATTAGGAATAGCAACCTCGAAAGAAAGTTAGGGGTAACTTGAATAATGTTTTGGAGCGTCTATGGGCTGATTAATATCGCTATTTTTAATATTGTTTTGACTGTTGAATTTGGGATTGACAGGAGGATGATATCCGTTATTATGTGGATAGGTGGAAGGATATGGTATTTGATTATACATATTTTTCCTATCTTTAATTATATATGTTGGATTATTATTATCTGGAAACTATTTATGAAGGCTGATTCATTCGATTTTTATCTTGAAAATCATATAATATTTCAGTATAGTTTAGTCTATTCAAATGATCAACTAATTGTAATTATAATATTTCGTTAAAGTTTGAATGGTACACTATCCAGACGAGATTGAGTACTCAGATAAATATATGGATGATTATTATTAGTATCGCCATGTCATTTTACCCAAGGACATCTACAAAAAAATACCAAGAAATAAACTTCTTACCGAAAATTAGTGGAGATCTCTTGGAGTTCAGCAGTCCAGAGGATGGACTCATTACTAACTGCATCGCCCATAACCACACATTCTGCTCTTCAGAAGACCGAAAAACACCGATCCTCAAACTGGACTTCCACCCGCAAACTTCATTGCTCCCCCTGATACTTTCTGCTACTGAAAAATGATCATATTAATTCTCATTTTAAAATACCTTTGCTGCTATTCAAGTATACATCAATCGAATCCCTCGACAGTAATAAAAACTGATTTTATTTTGATATTATTTCGATATTATTGACTGATTAATCAATGTTCGAATAATGAGCCAACTATGTATCCGACAACAACTGCCACGACTCCAAATAGAAGAAATTATATTCCTGATTGCCGTTTTTTCTGTGGAGTCGCCTGAATAATCTTTCCCTTGATGTAACCTAAACTAAATAGTTGAATTCCTCCGATGACCAAGGTTATAAAAAGCCGATGGCGATTGTTTTCACCGATAGGATCAAGTATGAAGGGCAAAATCGGCAGTACACCTGAGAATAAGAAGCTACAAAAATTAGTCAATCCGACTTTCCATGGCTAAACATCATTCACCACTAGTCCCAATTCCATCATCATCATTATGTCGACGAAAATCTTTCTGTTTGAGGAGTACAAATTTGATAGAGTTTTACTATCTCCAGAGTCATATCCCTTTTAATTGAACATTACTACAAGCTAATGAATCTCCTATTAGCGCATATTATCAAATTAATATTCCTATCTTCCTCTTTCTAATTGGATGTAAGCTTGTTCACTTCGAAAAGAAAGAAAATCTCCTAAACCCATGCCCAAGGCATCACCTATAGTAGTTGCCCCAGCTATGATAAGAAGTTTATGAGGACTGAGCTTGCAAAAGACAGCAGTGATTATGATGATCAAGATATTGATGGTTCCATCAAGGGCTCCATAAACAAAGGATTTAACAAACTCTCCAACTTGAATATGATCCTCCTGATGAATAGCCCTCTAGTAGTTATTACTGCCTTGAAGCAGTTTGAGTTCAATTTCATTTTTCATGTGAAGTGATAAGCAATTATTTAAAGATATGAAGGGTGAAACATATTCAAATCATATCTGTTATTCTTCAGTAGTATAATATTATTGACAGGAGCTAAGTGCCTTGTTTTTTTATCTCTCAGATTCGCTATAATAAATACAAGGATTATTTCTTTGCATTGTGAGATATTGTTATATTAGGTTTTAGTTTACATTTTACTCAAAAATATTAGGATAATTTGGCCAATTTAAATTACCTCACACATTTGAATATCGATGTATTTGGTGCTATATTTATAGATTCTTTATTAGATAAATGTTAAAAAAATCATTTATTCTTGAACCTTGGAATTATGATGACCCTATAATTCCCCTCTCGCATCGCAATAAACTTCAGCCTCTTCAGGAATTGGCTGAAAAGGCTCAAAGTTAGCTCATGAAAAAACCTCTCAAATTATGTTTACCGCGTCGAGATCTCAACAATTCATAATTTCAAGAAACCTCATCTTTTTTAAGCGTTCGACTCAAGAGAAAAATATTTAAAACTGAGGTATCAAGCAAGCGCCTAAAAACTGAAAGCAAATAAAAATCTCTATTTTCTGGAAACGATGATAGATAGGGGGGAATCAACATAAATAATAGAGAAAACATGAAATTCTTTAAAAATATTGTTTCACTGGTCTAAAAGCAAGCATATAAAAAATCAAAATCTCCTCGTTTTGTTCTATAGAGTGAGAGAAAAGACATATTAGCTTTTCCTAAGGCAAAGAAAGCATCCCAATAAATTATAACTCGAATAAAAAGTACTTAATTGAAGATTAAGCAGCATTCACTCGATAGAAAAGACAGAAGAAAAATGTTTAAAAGGGCTAGTCCATTGAAGGATTAATCAAACCTCAAATCATTTTTCTTCCGAACTATTCATGGGAAATCATAGAGCAATAGCTCTCGTATTCGAGTTAAGTAGCATGAGATTCGATGGAAGAATATGTTATAAAAATCAAACCGACGAAAGAAAGAAATGTAATAGCTTTTTAAAACACGGATGCTAATTGGCAAAAAAGAAGTAGAAAGACGAAAGTTCAATATTAAAATATAAGAACTGTTTTTGACGTCAAGACAAAATAAATAGGATCAGCTTCAGTAAATAGAATCATAATTGTTTTTAACTCATGGGAAAGATGAGTTTAGTGATGGGGCTATCTGCAGTTCTGCAACGAGGAAACATGAACAATCAAACAGTCATGGGGATTGATGGAGGACCCACTGATTATTTGGATTTTATTTGTTCAAGAATTAATTTAATTTAATTTTGCAGTAATTTCTTAATGAGTCTCAACAAATAAATGGTAAAAACCACAAATTATATTTAATTGTTCATAAATATTCAATAATTGACCTGACTGAATTCATGTGTATGGGGTCTTTGAGGCACCATTTCGACTCCGGTGGATATTTTTCTTGCAGTTATGACTTCGTGATTTACCATTGAAATCTCCTTCCCTAGCTTTTATTCTGACTCCTCCAGCTCTCTACCCTAGAAAGCGCCTCGAAACATTAGATCCATAATGAGAATTTAATTGGCGATAATAACTGAAGTAAGCAAAAGGGATAAATCTTTGGGATGCTCCTGCAGTTCATGAACAAAACTAATCAAAAGATGACCATTGAATATAATCTAGGCAAATAGCACTGCTTCATAAACGACAAGCTCAGCAATATGAGTTTTAGTGTTGACTGCGAACGAAAAATTTAAATTTGTGAGAAGGAGTTGGGCACCATTTAAACAGCAGGATTAATAGAATAGGAATATTGTTGGTCCCTCAGTTTAAGGCATTTAATGCTCACAGCCAAACGTGCTAAAGAACAGAATGACGATAAGAATTTCCAAAGACCAAGGAATAAGGAATTTGATTTGAGACTTGAACAGCATTATTTTGAGGATGCCATCATTTTACCATTTTCGAATAAAGTTGAGAATGACAGCAATTGATAATGCAGCAATAGCGATGCCCTAGCAAGTATCCTGCTCATTGTAAATATCGACTACATACCAACTGATATCATCAAATATTCTTGCTAAGAGAAAGAGGGACAGTTGAAGAATAAGGAGAAGAATACTTAGCCACTGCCGCATTGCCAATTAATTATTTATAAAGAATGAAGAGTAGTTATATTCTTAAATAAAGATAATAAGAATAATTAAATGCGGAAATGCTATTTTATTTTAGCTGATTGCAGTTGTAAAAGGATTCTGTTTTCTATGGTTAATTCTTTTGTAAATGATTCATAATTGGTAATTTATCAGTCAGCAATAGCAAGCAAGTACAAATAATGCTTGCTTCACAAAGATGGAATTTATTACAATCATTTCTGAATTTAATTGCAATCACATGGAGAGACAATTATTTTCAAGGAATCATAACATTTGTTAATAATTCGTCCATTTCAAATTTTAATATTTTAAACTATTGATAAAAATCTTGACAAATCAAATAATAATGTTATCAGTTTTGCAATCAATGGTCAATGAATGGAGATAAGTGAATAGCTGTATTTTAAAGAACTGAGTTATAATTATTAATGGAAAAATATTTTTGTTGAGATGTGAATATTATGGTAACATAGCAAAACAATTAAAATAAAAAATATTACGATCTTGAATCTCATTTTTAATTTGAAAGAAACCAATCATTTATGCAAATTAATTTTGGAATGGTAGTCTAAAGTTGCTATTTTGGTATGGAATCTTTAAACTTATACTAAATTAACAGGGAGATATAGATGAATAAATCAATAAGAATATTAATATAAGAAATCGAGGATATATTTGGAAACAAATCATTGATGTTTATGGCAGAATAAAAAGAAGGAAAATTACTATTTAATTTAAATATTCAAACGATTGTTTTATTGATTTAATGCTGGTCAAAATTAGAGTTTAATGTCAATCTTAAGGAATTTGTTAGTATTACATCATCACACAACTCCTGGTGTGAGGGAGCCTGCTGATTTCAAAACTAAGACTTGTTTAGACTTTAAATTAGTAATATTTTGTTTCAATTTTTTTTCGATTAAAGTCATCTTTAACTAAGTCTCTTTAACTTAAAAATGGTTGGACTCATTTTCGATTTTTCTTTCATTGGACTCTCTGCTTTGCTTAATGATGTTAATAAGCTGGAGGAGTTATTCCTCGAGCTTAACAGATTCCTACAGTTTTTTTGTTTTCTTCGTAGGTTCCCCTCAAAATAAGATCCTTAATTAGTATTTGGTTGGCGCTTACTACAGAAATGAACAGGATTGAGTCTTCAGGTGTAATTTGCAGGTTGTTTATGAATAGGACCAACACACTACACAGTACCGTTGCTCGTTATTGATATTATAATTTTATCAGTATTTAGTCATAAAGCAATAATGTTGAAGATTTTATCCTCAATGTTTAATTATTTTGTGATCAAATGTATTAGGTCTAATATCTACCATTTTAATTCCAGCTGTCATTTTCCTAGCGGCTACCACTTCAGCGTGGTCATTCACCAGTGAAATCTCCATACTTAACTTTTATTCTTCCTCCTCCAGCTCTCTACCCTAGAAAGCCCCTCTGAAAATGAGATCCATGATCATGATTTGATTAGTAAATGTAACTGTCATGAGTAAAAGAGATAAATCTTTTTGCTTTTCACTCAGCTGACGAATAAATTCCAGTAAGAGGCGAGCATCGAAGATTATCTAGGCAAACAGCACTATCTCATAAACGACAAACTCAACAATATGAGTTTTTGTATTGATTGCGAGGGAGTATACAAAATTTGTGAGAATTAGTTAAGTACCATTTATACAGCAGGAATAATAAAATAGGAATACTCTTGAATTTTAATTCTCAGGCATTTATGATGTACAACCAAACGTGTTGAAAAACAGAGTGACTGTCAGAATTTCTAAAGCCCATGGAATAAGGAATTTAATCTGAGACTTGAACAGCAATATTTTAAGAATACCATCAATTTACCTTTTTCGATAAATGTTCAGTATGATAGTCATTAATAGCGCAGCAATCGAGATGCCTTAAAAAGTATCTTGTTTCTTGTCAAAATCTATTTCATACCAACTGAGATCATCAAATATTCTTGCTAAGAGAAAGAAGGACAGTTGAAGAGTAAGGAGAATATAGCCTCGATACCATCGCATTGGCAATAAACTATATACTAGATCAACAGTAATTATATTCCGAAATGAGAATAATGATAATAATAAAGAAAAAAATAAGAAGAAGAATAATAATAATAATTAAAATAATTCGGATTGAATGAAAAAAATGATAAATGGAAATGAATGGGCTGTTTAAAAGTGAAATATGCTATTTTTATGCCTCAATTGTTGTCTATAATAGAATACAATAAATATTGTTCTTAAATAAACCAAATCAGTCTACTTTAGACCTCATAGTTTCGTAAGTTAAGCCAAGCTTTGTATAATTTAGAGAGACGTTTTCATAGAAAAAATATTCCTCAAAGTTATACTCTTATCGTGATTCAATATCACCTGCTCAAGCAAATAAAGTTCTATCCTGAGCAGTCAGATATCAATAATATTGAAATAAATTAAATTCAATATTTTCCCATATGAGTATCATAGGTATTAGGTCTGAGATCTGCCATTTCGATTCCAGCCGTCATTTTTCTGGCGGTTACCACGTCGTGATTCACCAAAGAAATCTCCTTGCCCAACTTTTATCCTGTCTCTTATATTTCCTTATCTTAGTAGGCCCCTCGAAACATGAGATCCATGATTAGGATTTGATTAGCAATAGTGACAGATACAAGTAAAAGGGATAAATCTTTCGATTTAGCGTCAAGACTATTCACGAACAGTATCAAAAGATGGCCATTAAAGATTATCTACGCAAATAAAACCAGCTCATAAACAATGAGTTCGATAGTATGAGTTTTAGTATTTACTGCCAGAGAATAAGTAAGATTTGTCAGTATTAATTGAGCACCATTTAAACAGCATGATTAGTAAAGAAGTGCTAAAATTGAGCTTTAGGCCTAATCCAAATTTTAGCTGCAACTGAATGTGTTGAAGAATAAAATAACAATAAGAATTTCCAAAGACCACGGTATTAGAAATTTAATTTGAGATCTGTACAGCAATATTTTTAAAATACCATCAATCTGCCATTTACGAATAAAGTTCACAACAACTGCGGCAGATAGAAAGGTAATGGCGATAATCTCGCAAGTATTCTGCTCATCATAAATATCTGCTGGATACCAGCTGACATCATCCAAAATTCTTGCGATGAGAAAGAGAGTTAGTTGAAAAGCTAGAAGTAGATAACTAAGCCAGCGTTGCATTAGTTATTTTATTCTTTTATATATTAACAATCAAGAGATATTAATATGTTTAAAATAAAAATCTTTAAACTTATGAACAAAATGGTAGAATTCAAAGGAATGGACGAATTATTATGGAACAAAAACCTTCTTTAGAATTTAAATAGCAATAATTTGTTGTGAGTTTTTCAGCCAGGGCTATCTTTTTTCACTTGTTCTTACTGATTTAAACATTGCTAGACGTATTTTGATTTTTCTCTTTCATTGGGATATTTTTTACTAAAGATTATTGACAAGGCCAAGGTCAAGGAGTTCTTCCTCATTTAAATAGATTCCTCCATTTGTTTTTTAATGCGCCCTCAGTGTCTTGTAATTCATTAGCTTTGAACCCATAATAACTGATGTGGTCGTAAGTTCTTTCAAAAAAAGGACAACTTGATGGAGCAGTAAACAATGATGAAGGCAATGCAAAATTATACAAAGGGGTTATGATTTAATAATGAGAAAAAAATAATCTTGACGAATAGTGTTACTCACAGTATTTCGTTATTTTTAAGACACTCTTGAAAAGTGTTCTTTTTAGACAAAAGGATCTTATCGAAAAAGATTTTCTGTATCTACTCCTGATGAGATTAACTTTATTTTAAATAATTGATAATTGATAATTTATTATTATTAAATTTCATCTCCAAATAGAGGAGAATGGTAGTCAATTGGAATGGTGCAAAGGGCATCATAACTAACTCATGATAGTTATTAAATTTTATTTATAATGACTATTATATTGTAGTGTTATCATAGAAAACATGGAGTCTGTGGAATCAAGGTATAGCAATAGTAATAGAGAGAATTTAGCTGATGGTCGAAAGGAATTGACTATGAAATGCAAAGAGGGGCTGGTTAAATGTTGTTTGCTCTATTTATTTCTTCATTTGGGTTATCTTGGGGTTGTTTATTTTTCTATTGAACATGAATGTAGTCAATAGTTTTGTGATTTTAATTTTAATTCTTTACTCTCCTCTTCATTTTTTTAGCAAAAATAACCCCTGTCTGTTAATATTTCCTAACAATCGTTCTGGCTGTTGATAATTTGAGTTGGAGTTTTCGAGCGATCTTGGAAATTGAATTTCCCTCTTTGGTGGCTAATTCGATGAGTTTTTATCTTCTCTACATGGTAGAATTCTTACTTGAAGTGAGATTTGAGCATTTCGCTTTGGGCGTTTGTCGATCTTCATCTCGTTTTAAATTAAATGTTAATAAATTTAAGTAATAATTAAGTTATATAGCAATTTTGAATTTTCTATTTTACAATGGAGTTATAAATATATCCTGGCCGGCAGCAAAGCTCAAACCGGCTGTTCTTTGATAAGTGATCTAATTAAGTGCATATTCAGATATTGATATTGTTAATAACATCTATGATGTAGCAAATAGTGACTGTTAACTTGAGTAATGACTGTGAATGAGCTGTAGCTGCTTAATATGGTCCAGAAGGTAAATATTTTAATATTATTGATTTTTTAAAATGATTTAATTTAAAAATGGTTATTAATTTCAGTGTTGGTTTGATTTATCCTCTCCACAATATTTTAATTCTAAGCAAACGAAGTTCTAAGATATTGGTAGTTTAATCTGTGGAATGAAGATAAAAGTATTATTTTATTTATAATTCTTGCTTTTATCCACAATCATCTTGAGGTCATTATTGTAGAATACTGATTTTGGGAATTTATTTAGTCAATTCATTACTTCATGTTCTTAAAAAAGCAACAGAGTTTTATTTTAAGTTTAACGGGAATAAAATATTTGGTATTTTGGTTATGAAATAATAAATAACATCATATTGGTTTTACTTCTACTTTTTCATCGAGGATATCTTAGAAATCTTTAATTGAGGTTTTTCTGAGGATGGAAACAGCCATTTGCTAAATCTAAGCAATAACACTTTAATCAGATATTACTATAATAAAATTGTATTTTTGCATCCTATATCGTATGCAGATATTCTATGATAAATAGAGCATTCATGCGAACTTTGGCAATCTTAAATCAGGCAAATAGCGTAATAACACTTTAAATTAATTTATTTTATCTGCTCCACACGTAGTAATTTCCGGAGTTAAATGTTATAATAATCCTTTTTTATGAGAATATTATTAGTGTTGATAATTCCCTTGTAATTTTATAATTTCTTTTGGAGCAATAAAACACTAGTATGACTGAACAGCTTCAAATTATGACTAATATCATTGACCGAAAGGACAAAACAAGCTGCAATCAAGCTTAAAATATCAATTAATAGGACAAACTGTCCCCCATTCAACCTCATAAGATAAATCCAGAAAATAATTCTGAAGCAATATTCCTCCAAAATACAAATACATCAAGTGAGTCATCTCCATACTCATATCAAAAATCATATCGTATGGATGCGCATCAGAAAATCTCGTTAGATGATGGAGACTTAAAACATTGCTAATCAGCTTGCTAAATTATGAATATTCGAATCCCTGAGTTTAACATTAGAAGTGATTTTCACAACACTTAAGATTCCATTTAATAGGACAAGCATTTTTTAGGTGAGGGAGAGACTGGAGAGCAGGAGCTGTCCTCTGAAGAAGACGGTAATTATTATAAATCCTTGAATTAAAAATTCGAACTAGCTTTAGCAAAAGTAAATTCGAAAAAATCATCAAATGCTAAAACTGGTGGACCCTTTATGCAGAGACTATAACAATATGAGAAAAATAGATAGAAGGAGTTATCAAAGCTCATAAACTAAAAGAAAATGAAGGACTCAATCATCTTCAAGGAAAAACCTTTAATAAATTCACGGTCTGAACAGTTGATTTCGCATTATCAGCCAATTCAGGAAAGATATAAGATGGTCATTGCTGAGAAGATACGAAAAGTGTAGATCAAGCAAGATGAGAAGAAACTTAAGGAGAAAGAGTAAGAAGAAAGGGTTATTAGAGAAATGCAAGAATTTTAACGCTCTATCAGATAAAAGTACGGGACTTTGAGAACAGAGGAAGAGTACTATGCCTATATGAATTAATGGAACGAACACAGATTAAAAAATATTGAAGCCATGACCAAGAAAAAATAGGAGGCAATTAAGGCCAAAATATCATTTAAACCCGCCATGAATTTGAACAGCGACGCAATAATGAAGAAAAAGCCTGAAAGAGTGCTGATCTATTAAAAAGAGCCTGAGATTAAAAAATTAAAAGTTGACAAAAATTGTACTTTTAAGCCCAATCTGAATAAAACCTTCAAAAAGTGATTGTGAGATTATTTATTGAAATATAATTTGGCCTATGATTTTATACATAGAATGAAATACAATAACATTTAATTATATTTCTGAAGCACTCAGAAAGAGAACGGATTTTTAAGGAATTACTGGCTAAATATCTGTCCAAATAATTTTTAGGAAATTTAGTCCAGTTCCTCCTTACAACTTTTAGCCTTTGCCGGCTATTTCTTGATGATTTTGGCTTCAATTTGACTTATCTATTCAACTACGCTTTCTGATGAAAGATAGGATATATTTGCGCTTTCCTCCTCTGAGGAGATATCTTAATCATCATTTTCAGTCAATTTAAGCTGGCCCTTAACAGGTCTATAATCGCTGATTGATTTTTCATAGGCATCTTCAGGTGTTCTTCGATCTTAAAAGGTAATGCATTAATTTTACGCATCCTACTTTACTGATTTATATTCTACCACAAAGGGGTTATATTTTTAGACAGTCAATTTCTTTTTGTAAGGCTGAGATAAAAATTTACTCATTAAATTGACCTCGTTAATGAGGCCTTTTTACTTGTTGGTTGAATATTTCGATGTTTTTGAATAATTTTAGCGTACTTTATTTAGAATGGAATTCATTCTAATTGGTACAGTCGGAACATAAATTATATTGTCAGATGAATTGATGTTATACTAAGCTAAAGTCACTGGATGCACTTCTGCCTCAGCAATTTTACATGCAAGCTCATCAGGATACTTTTCACCAAGAAATGAATAATTGAGGTTGTTCATTTGAGCGTATTCCGTCACTTCAGCGTTTAAAACTTATTCTGACCATTTTAGTGTATTCTCAAGTCGCTGAATCTATTCTCCTGATTTATTGACATGATCAAGAGGATTAAGTTCAACACAAGCCTTTCTCTTGGGGCAGTAGACTCTTTGAAACCTAAAGGTAAGAAACGCCTTCATAAAGTTCTGCTCATAGTCTGATGGTATTAGTGATTTATTGGCGATTTCCCCTAAAAATCCACGAAAGGTTGTGACTCTTCCAATTGATTTTTGAGCCGTCTTGAATCCTATTCCTGAAATTTGGTTGAGATAATCACAACCACTAAGAATGCAAGTAGTGAGGAACATGCAATGATTAAACCAGTTTAAACTAATTTCTTTGCAAGAAGGGATATCATCAGTTTCCATTTCATCACCGACCATTGTCGAAAAATCAAGTTTATAGAGCATTCGTTTGGCTCCAAATGCCATGAGATCACTATCCTATGTAATAATGACATCGGCTATCCCCTACCGGCTGAGATAAGCGAGCTGCGCATCAGCTTCATATGGAGCAACGATATATTAGATTCCTTTTTTCTTGAGCTCAACGATAAGTCGATAGGCGATATCAGGAGTGATATCGATAGAGTCAACCAATTTTTTGAATCCTGCTTAATCTCCATTCTCCAGCATTTCCTTACCCTTAGCACAGGTTTCTTCTCTTCTTCTAACTAAGATAGGACATACCTCCTGCGACTCTCTTCCTCCTATCTTTTTCCGGGAAGCGGTCCGCCATCGAATACCATAATAACCTTGATACCAAGATTCTCAATTTTATCAATACGCTTAAGACAGTCCTTCACATATTTATAGCGATTGGCTCCTCCCAGAATAAACTATCTACCACTTGGTCCCTTAATGATTTTGTGAAGCCTGTATAAACTGATACTAACCAAGCATAGGTATCGACCGCAACAGTTTTTCCTCGATAATCACTGAGCTTTCTCTCTTTGAGACTGGCTTTGATGTATTGAAGCAGACCTAGAATTCCCATTTAATTTTAATCGCTTCAATTATAAATATTATATTTGCCCTCCTTTTGCAAACCGCCAAGACTCAATCAATAAAATCAGGCAATTATTCTATTTTAAAAACATTTCAAATCTGTAAAATCAAAATTTGGCTTCTTCTAATGTTTTTAAAAATCCGAGAGGCATCAGGTTAAAAAAATCATATCCTTTTCATCGGTTAAAATATTTTCTGAAATAAGATTGCCTGGATTTATAATCAAATCATTAATTACGTTTAATGAGTCAGTACGGAAAGGGCTAATATTGGGAGGACAGATATACCAGGTATTCTTGATACAATTAAGAGATCCAGAACCATTTGATTGGTATCAACGCTTTAGTGGGCTCAAGGACATACTCACTACTCATGTTGATAAAACCAGTAGAGTTCTTAATGTGGGAGCAGGAAATTCTCGTCTCAGCGAGGAAATGTTTGAGGAGGGTTATGCCAATATCACCAACATCGATATTTCCAATATCTGTATAAAAGCGATGAAGGATAAGTACAAAGACAAGCCATAAAATTTTAAATATTTGATGATGGATGTAAAAGCAATGGATTTTCCAGAGGCCTCCTTCGAAACTGTAATTGATAAGGCTACCCTCGACTCAGTCCTTGTACATGTATATTTATGCAGTGTGGCTAAAATTCAACAGTTAATTCCAATAAAATGATCTCTGAGATTCACAGAGTACTCAGCAAAAATGGTGTCTATATAGCGGTGTCATACGGGCAACCAGAGTTTCGCTTGAGTTATCTGTAAAAACCGGAATATTAATGGACGGTAAAAGTACAGCAAGTGCCAAAACCAACTATTGCCTCATCAATATCCATAGCTTCAGATGAAAAAGAAACTCCCAATGTGCATTATATCTACATCTGCAGAAAAGGCGAAAAGCACTGATTGATTATCATCATCTTGTCTCAGAAATCACTGTCATCATCTTAATCCTCAATTTATTCGCCAGATCCTTCCTCATCAGAATTTTCTTCTCCTTACTACCCCTCGTCTTAATCTTCCTCTTCTTGAACCTTCTTGGCGTTGACGGGTTGAGTTCCTTGTTCTTTCTAAGCCTTGCGAGAATTTCCTCTCGTGAAAGCACGTTCTTATTAAGGCTCATCTGGTGCATCCAATTCATTTTAACCTTTAAAGGCCTTGATTTCCTCCTACTGTTGCTTTTTTCTAATCTTTTCCAACTCCTTCTTCGCTTTCCTCAATTTTTCCTCTTCAATTTTGTTATACGCTTAAAGTTAGTTCTCCAAGTAGTCAATGTTACGATACTTATTGACATACGTTTCTTGAAGTTGTGCGAGTTCTTCCTCCAATCGTTAATATTCCTCCATGAATGCTGGCTTAACTGTAAGCAGGTTTCTATATCTCTTTTCGTTCCTTTCGAGTTCTGCAGTCTTCTTTTTAAGTTTTTCTTCCAGTACTCTTTGCTCCTGTTCCATATTGCTTACATATTTGGCCATTTCTCTGGTGCTCTCCTACTGTTGTTGCATGATTGTTTTAATGCTGGATTCGATGAAAGCTTGATCATTTCCCTCATTCACCCCTTGCATCCCTTAAAGAAAATCAATAGCTTGTAATCTCACCTTACGTAGTTCTGGCTCTCTTCCAATTGCGTCATACAATCTTGCTCCTAAATCGCAAATTTAATTGGATAACTGCTTATGCGCCTTGAGATTGGCAACCTTGGCAGGTAAAGTGAAGGCTGCTGCTTCTTCCTCCTCTGTCGCTTTTGATATTGATGCCTATTTCGAATATAATCTACTTTATAGAGAACCGTTGCAATTTTTAGTATTTCTCCGACAGCATCTGCATCGGCTTGATAAAGTTTCTTAGGGTTAAGTTTGATACGGGCCTTGACTGCAAAAAGATTGACTATCGAACGCATAAACTCGACTCGATCTTTTTCTTCGTTGATGTCATCAGAGATGTCACTCTGTGGGTCATATTTTTGTGCCAACCAATAAAGGATATCGGCAACTAATTCGAAGTTCGGCCTCGCAAAATTTTATAGTGACACAATGCGTGTATAGCTTAACGAGCGGAGCATTTCGCATAAAGCACGACACTCACGGAAGGACATTTGATATAATTTAAAAATGTTGCATAAGCATCAAATTGCAAGCAATAAATTGTAGAAGTAACATTTTTCTAAAGGATACATTTTTTAGATGAATCATTCAAGTTTTAGAATTATCTTTCGTCTGCTTACTTCGGGAGCCAAAGTGGTCATGTTACGCTTTCCTTTGGGTTAGGTTTGGAAAATATCCTCAATTCTCTTTTGAATTTATACTGTTAGTTTAGGCAATAAATGTACGGCCTTCACAGTTTAAATGAGTTGCTCAACACGGGTGGCTCCAGTGATAGCAGTAGAGACATCAGGGTTGGAGATAACCCAAGCCATGGCTAGTTGAGCCATCGAACACTCCAACTCTGTTGCCAATTCTTTGAATTTATTGAGGGAAGCTAATGTTTTTTCTTTAGTATCCTCTCCAAAATATTTCTTGAATATAAAAGCGAGATCAGGGTTTTTATCAAATCGAGAACCTTCTGGGACACCATTGTTATATTTACCTGTCAGGACACCACTGGCAAGTGGAGACCAGACTGTAGTGCCTAACTTTTTATCTTCGAATAGTTTTTTGTATTTCCATTAGAGATTATCTCTTGTGAAAAGGTTATACTGAGGTTGTTCAACTACAGGCGCAATGAGACCATATTTTTAGCAAACATAAATGGCTTCAGCAATATCTTCCGAGTTCCATTCGCTAGTACCCCAATAGTGTGTCCATCCATTGCGAATAGTCCAATCAAAGGCACGGCATATTTCTTACATAGGAACATCTGAGTCGAAACGATGGCAAAATACAACATCCACGTATTCGTAGTCTAATCTCTTCAAAGAGGCTCTTAATCCTTCAATGATGTGTTTTCTAGAAAGACCACGAGTGTTAGGGATATTTTAATTTTTACCCCAATATAGTTTGGTACTGAGCACAAACTTATGTCTCGGCACATTGAGTAGATGTAGAGCTTTTCCGATCTGGGTCTCTGCCTCTCCATATCCTGAATAATTTCAACTCTACCATAGACTTCAGCTGTGTCAAAAAAGTTAATGCCCTGCTCCCACGCTGTTTTCACACAGTCGTTGGTGAGCTGTTGTGCCTCTTTAGAATTGGAGTTAACCCAGTTGCCGTATGAAATAATGGAGACTCTGATGCCAGTCGGACCAAGAAACCTGTACTGCATTAATTAATGATAAGATATATCAGAAAGCACTCAAATAGATTAATTACTACTCAGAAATTATAAATTTTAATTGCAGTCATTTCCAAATTTTATGACATTCATAAAATGCTGATTGAAATAAGGAGAAAATGTAATCATTGTCTGTTTCGGCCATATTTCTGGTTAAGTTGTTCTCTTCTCTTAGAATATTTTTCTTGTATTTTAATGGTGTCATTGTGTTGTTTTTATTCAATAGTGAATTTTCTGCCCTGATTATCAACAAATTTGTAGTCATAGTCATGATTACGATTTCTTATCGAACCAATGTAGCACTTAACTAGCAAAATTAGCATTATCTCCACCACTAAAGTCCCTATTACGAAGTAGTTTACCACCAATAAGTACCCTTTCAGCTGATCATATTGATCTTGAGCTTGTGCCTTATCCACCACCTGGTCAATAATCTTATCCCCCATCACAAACACGATAATCACAGCAGTTAGCTCAATTACAAACAAGATACACATCAAGAATAGGAATAGTTTAAGTCTTTGTAAATAGAAGAGTACTTGCCTTGAGATTTCTTAGCTGAACATACGAGCATGACCAAAAGCAATTAGAAAAGGCCTAACAGCATAAATCCAACTTCGACAATGGTGAACTGTTTGATTTCTACCCATAACCAAATGGAAAGAGCAAACAGAGTGAGGGCTGTAAGTCCAAACCCTATGTTGAAAAATCGAATGAGCATAAAGAGAAAGGAGCTACCCTATTTGATTTTGTCGTGCATGTGAAGTCGTACCGAATTAATATCAAATGAATAATCATAATAAATAGTAATGATAGTATAATCTTTATAGTGTATTATTATGAATCAGATATGTGCTTAAGCTGTTTTATTAATTTCTTAAACAAATAGTTAATTTAATTTGTCTATTTACAGATAAAATAGATTTGATTCATCTACGTTGATGCCCATTTAATTTATATGTGAGTAATAAATAATTATGCATGATCTCAAACCTTACTCTCGCAGTCTTAAGCATATCCTCACTGAAAATATCATCCAGTCCTCAAACTTGAACAGCTTTCTTAAACAATCGAAATCATCTCATAGCACAACTGAGGTTTCTATTATTAAATTACAAACCAGAAGAAATAATGGGGAGAGAAGTTTAAGTGGGCCCATCACTCCACTCAAACTTAAAACGAATGATGTTTATGATGCCAACAAGAGTACAAACATTATAACTTTCTATCCCATTTCTAAGGATAATGAATCAGCTGCTATAAATAAAAATTCGTTCCTCCCAAAACGTCACCGATCAACCTCTCAGAAGCAGATATACTCTAAATTTTAATAGAGCATAGATAAAGTGATGAATTAAATCATTAAAAGATAAAAATTACCAATATTGCATGAAGGAAAAGGTCTACCCGTTTCTAAAAAGATATATAGAAACATCCGAATATCAACTGAAACTGAAGACAGCTAAAATCCTTGCCACAATTTCAGTAGATCCTACGAAAATAACCACTATTTAGGAACAACTACTGTAAATTTAATGCGCATCAAATAAAAGATAAAATAAAATTTAAAAAAACAAAAAATAGTTGATTAGTAATGTTTTTTCGTACCAAGTCGTATCAACACACATTTGGATCTATCCAAGGCAGCAAAAAAAGCAAAGGAGGTACTCTCCTACTATCCTCTGAGTCGATACCGTTAGTAGCAGTAATCTGTATCACCTTCAAAAATTATTGATTGTTACTAGCATCTCCGTCACTTTAGAGAAGATAAGATGCCTAAAAAGCTTCAGCTGCATAAATCTTGATGCTATCTCATTTTTATTGATAATAAAAGCGTAATTGATATACATTTTATTGATGAGACCAGGAACATCGGATTTTAGTCGAACTACCACCGCTAAGAAAAGAGGTCTTAACTCTTTTCGGAAGAAATAAGATTCACCACTGCAAACTGAGCAGGTTCGGACTTAGCCAGCCGAAATTGGTCAGATTTACGATTTAATGTACTTGCTAAATTAGATAGAGAGTCAACCATAATACAACAGAAGGAGTGTTAATCGATGGGAAAATACGTGTAAGCATAAGGATTCAAGCGTAAAGTAAAGTTCCTAAAGTAGCAATTGTAAGTGCAAGAAATAAATTCCCTGAAAGCACGCCAAGAAAAGGAGTTATAATAGTTGTAGTAATTTCATCATGGAGAGATTAATCTCTTTCACCAGTAGAATTCCAAATCAATCTCTTAGTTTTAAAAAGAAATGGAGAGGATGATGAATGAACTTTCATTAAAGCATCAAAAACAATTAGTAGAAATCAATTTATGTAGGATGAGGTCAAGGAAAGTGGAGATATCAAATTTAGAGAAAGTCCAAAACTTATGGAGTTAAGAAACGTTTAACAGGAACTAGCTCGGCAGGAAAATTATTTGGAGGCTCATCGTATACAACTGAAGGTCAGTCAGCTTGAAAAGGAAGAAATTGAAAAATATCAAAAGATAAACTCAAACAAAAGCAAGTTCAATTTAACACAATTGAAGGTGAGGCAGGAAGCGTAGTTGCAAGCTCTACAGCAGAAAATTCAAACGCAGTTGGAGGAGAAGGAGAGATAGAGGAAGAATGAGGAGGGTAAACTCATTCAAAAATACGATAACATCCTGAAATAAACACAATTTCAGCATAATCAGGAATTAATCAAGCTGAACAAAGCAGCTAAGCTCAACCAGCTTCATCACAAGTCTAAAGCAGGCTTGTTTAGCTATTCTAAAAGTTGATTGCTATTAATCTAAGCATACTCATGATGTTAGTCTATAAAATCACATGTGGTTAACAGCAAAGAATACAATTATTACCACACTCCCCATTAGAAATATTTTTTACATGTAGCCTTGTCTTTCATTATTTTTTGCATTTTATTTTGTCATTCTCCTTGATGAGGCATCTTATGATGACTTTTTCATATCTACATCAGCAATTATACCTATTTCTACCAGTTTTGCCCCAAATAGATTGATAAACTGGTCATTTCCTTTATTGTGGGTAAGACTGTTTTTGGCGTAGTCCTTGCGATTCTCATCAGTCTCAGTCTTACATCCATAACTTGGTTCCTCACTATACATGAAGCTGATAGTTGCAAGAATGAGTGTGCGCACATTCCAAGCAGATGTCCATGATTCCTGGTGAAAATTAGTGAAAGAAGTGCAAATTGGTATGTTAGTTTCGAATCGACCATTGGGTGTAAAAAAGATGAGTTTTGGCGCCATGAAGGGATAGTTCTCATGCAATTCTAGGACACCATGATAGAAACCACCCTTGTAAGAGCCTTCTAGATCAAACAAACAGAAGTGAAAATTCAACAGCCCATCTCTGACCACTAGTGCATTTTCTAGAGGATCTCGAGCAAGGGATGCTTCTTATTTTTGAAGCCGCATTAACGTAAGTCTTTGAGATTGCATTCGATATATTTTGAGAATAAATTGATTATAATTGGAACCGGCTAGTGGTAGCTTATAATTGCTTAGCTGTCGACATATCTTAATTTTGTCAAAAAATGCTAGATGATTAAAGTATTTAAAAAATGACTTCGTGCAAAGTTACTGTCTATTACACTCAAATATAAGTAAGTAATATGAAGTAATGATCACAATCAGAGACAGCTTTCATGATAATATTTACGCTCACGTTTTCCCTCTTTAAGTTAAATGAGTTCTCGTACTGTCGGTGGAAGAAAACACATAACTTCTGAGTTGAAGTTTTGGTGACGATGGCAGAGAGTACATTTTTATCCATTAAAAATTAAGGTGACTTAATCTAGTATCGCTCTTCCTTACTGTTCCAACAATTAATAAGTCAGCATTGCATCTGGATAGCGCACACTCAATTAATATAAGAAAGTCATTTCTAATTTACTGGTGGCTAGACCTGAAACACGTCCTCCCAGTACCTTTCTATATATCTAAACGTTGAGAAGACATTATTTGAAGAGGTCAGTGAAGATAAATTTGACTCCAAATGAATTGTTTTCAAATCTAAGAAATTCCTAATCTTGAAGTTTTTATCGGAGGGGGCGGTAGGCAAGAGGAGCGAGTACTAATTTAACTTTGCTCATATCTTTGAGGCATTTTTTCATATAGTCCGAAATAAACTTGAGATGCTCTTGCATGTGAGCTGCGTTAAGTTTCTTTAATTCTTGATTTAGATGGTCGCGCGCCTTTTAGATTTTAATATCCTTAGAATCACGACGAGGATAGGGATGCTCGCAGAGATAGTTGAACACGTGCAAGTTGATCATACGAATTCCTGAAATAACAGCATCAATCTTGACTAATGACTCCTCTGTTGGCTATAACATGAGATTTATTTATTTATGATGGTAAAAAACTAACTCACATCCAATTATTTTGATAATAGCAAATACCATCATAACCTGATTAATTAAATTGTTAATAGCAATAAGTCATCTACTTTTGATCTGATTTTATATTTCGGGTAATTTATTTAGAAAATGTATGTCCTTAGTTAGTCAAATGATCATTTAAATACAGCTCAAAATATAAAAGAATTTTTGTGACAGATCATTAGGTTCTGATATGTTAAAAATCAGAAAATGGTTAGAATTACTTATTTTCATCTCTTTTTTTGATGTTTTGAACATCATTGGCTTTATTTTCTTTACAATTCATACCCAAAGATGAAGACTCCAGGTCAACGATATGTCTTTTTACATCTTTATCCTAGCCATTTCGAAGATAAGTCAGTTCAATGTTTCCTGATTTTACTTCTTTCCGTGGTGACCAGCACAGAAAGCTTTGATTAGTTATAATAGAAATGCACTCTTTCTGCAATTCCTACAACTTAATCTCCTTATAATGAGCCCTGCTGAGTGGTTCCTTTGAAACTTTAGATTGCAATTTGAATGAACGATAGCTTTTATGAGAGTGTTTGTGAAAAAACACAATAGTTTTGGCAGTGGAATAATGAATGCCAATTTCTTGTGCGGCCTAAATTGATAATTGAATACATCATTGATTGGTATTCCTTGCCGCAATACCTTATTCAAAAATTCGAACTTCATCTGTTTGTTAACTTTCTTATAGTTTCTCTATCCACTCATTAAACAATTACAATTAATAAAAAGTAAGCTATAATTTAAAAAAGGATGATTTCCAGTCAATTCGATGTGAGGAAACTCCTTCGAACAGTCGTTCATGTTCGGGGATATGGATATCCATTAAATTAAAGTAAAAATATTGTTATCAAAAAGGATTCCTTTCAGATTTGTTATCAATGCATACAGATTTATATTGATTATCATCGGTCATAAATATGTTGTGATAAAAATCAAAATATTCTTATCACCTCTCGCATATAATCTGCTTCATAGAATAATTTATTTTATTTATCATCGTGTTTATTGAATGGCAAGCAGAGCAATATCATCCATCCTACTCATTTTATCTATTTACTAAATTAATAACTCATTTTTTTAGTTTGCAGTGTGATAAAGGTCTACTAACTGAAATTTTCCTATTTTTTCAGTTTTAATAATGAATCTGCATCATTTTATATTACACTTTTTAATTGACCAATAATGCATGAATACATATCATGGGTAATTTAACAGTCTTTAATTTTCAATAATAACTGATGCGGTATAAGGCTCATAAATAAACTAAGATAATCTAATACGGAATATTTTTTAATTCTATTTTTAGGATTTAGTTTGGTTGGCAGGATTTTTCTGATTTTTAGATATTTATCCTTCGTTATTAAAAATCTAACAATTTTATAATTATTTTATTCTCTCAGAATGGCTGATCAAACGACTCCAATTTATCCAAACATTTCCACATAACCACTTCTACAGAATAATCCTCCCCCTCCTCCTCAAGGTTTTGGAAATTCGTTCAATAATCCCGTTCCTCAGCAAGGAAGCTTCAATAATCCGAACAATGGACCATATGTTCCTCCTAATCAAGGATACAACCAATACGGAAATCAAGGATACAATTCCAATCCAAATCAAGGTTTCAATTCCAATCCAAATCAAGGTTTCAATTCCAATCCAAATCAAGGCTTTATTCCAAATCAAAACCAAGGATACCCTCCCTACGGAAATCCAAATTTAGCAGGTCAAGGACTAATGTGCATGATCTGTCGGCGCTAGACGCAGAATGTCCCAAGACAAGTGCCCGGAGCTGTGACTTGGATCTGGTGTGTGGGATTATTTATCTTCACTGCATGTCTTTGCTGCATCCCATTCTGCGTGGACAGTTGTCAAGACACATAGCTTGTATGTATGAATTGTCACTGCGTAAAATCTCGAATAGAGGCCAATTGCTGCTGAATGATTTGCTTCAATGATAGCTATATAAGATATAAAAAATCATTTTTACCGCTCAATAGTTGGGAATATTAGGTTTAAATTTAGGATTAATCTTATTACTTTAATATTAAGAAACAATAAAATTTGGTTAATTAAGTGTGGTAATTATAAGATGAGTAACTTCGTCAAACTCGCTGAATTATTGCAGAAGCAACTTACAGAACAGGGCACTCATCTGTACTTGCTAAGACATGGACAGTCTTTAGCCAATCACGCAGGTTCCATTGTTGGATGGACGGATTCCAAATTATCAGTCAAAGGTCGAGAGCAGGCGAACAAACTCTTCCGAAGTTTTCATAAGCATGTCGATAATTTCACCCATATTCATACATCTGATCTAAGTCGCACAAGAGATACTTTAAATCTTGCTTTAGGTTTTCCTCTTCGTCCAATTATCATCAACGCCAGTTTGCGCGAACTAAATTTTGGAGATGATGAAGGTGTGCACTTTGATTCACTGCCTGCCGCTTAAAAGGCTAAAGTTAACACTCTTAGCTATCAAGCTCCAAATGGAGAAAACTGGGAGCAAGCTCGAACGAGAGCGATGAGTTACCTTCAATCTCTATAGAAGGGTCATCATCTATTATGCACTCATGGTGGTTTAATGTGTGCCTTGCTTCACCATTTGGGTGTGAAGCACGTGGTTCCTAATTGTTCTGTAGTCTCAGTCTAGCTCTGCCCTGAAAAAAAGTAGCTATATAAATTGAACTTCCTATGGGAGTTCAGTGAATAGGAAACAGCAGTATGATTTTGTTTATAGTATGAAATGAAAAGTAAGTTCCTAAATCATTAAAAAGTATCAATTTGCAACAACCGAAATGGCCTTTCCAATTATATTGACTCGGGCATGATAAATACATCCTTCATTGATTTTAGGGTACTCAGAGTATTTTTCTATTTTGAGTGCTACGTTTTAAGATTCATTTATTTTTATTTCTAATTTTTATAGGAGAAACAAATCTTTATCTTTGGCTTTTTTATCAGAATTTAGCATAATTCTCTTTCCAGTGGCTACGATTGGCTTCTTTCTTAATTTATACTGTCTGATTTTGAATATTTAGTGATATCCGACTTGTTCTTATCCCTATTTTACCGATCTTTTGAAAAGGTTCCCATGAGATTAGAAGACAGATGAATGGAGAAATTATCCTTACTATTATCACAACTCACGCCCTTTAATTTATGATACTGATTAAATTTGGGAGTGTTACTGGAATAAAAAGTGCTCACCATTGTATTTTTTGTAGAAAGAACGCTGACATATTTTTATAGAGTGTGACGGTATCTTTGGCTCAGTTATTTTAGAGTTAAATTCTGCTACTGTATTTCTTGGGAGTAAAATTTTTATAAAGTTTTCTGTTTTATTGTAAAATCGCGAAAAGATGGTATTTTATTTTTTTATTCTTTGTGTGGAGAAAATCTTTTATTGGTAGAATTATAGCCAAAATTAGCAAAATGAGTGTTATTATTATCATTTTTCAAAGACTACAATCTGCGCTTGATGGCCGTATTCTGAAACAAAGTATCACTTTTCATTGCTTATTGCTGTTAGCATCTATTAAGATGCTAATTGATCTGTAATTATTTGATTTTATTGATAAAATGGATGTACTTATTGGGTTTGTGATTGCAATCGTGCATTTGAATTCCATGAACAGCAACATCCCTTAGTTTAAAATCTTATTTTGTGAGTATTTGCTCGTTAATGATGCTTTATTTGACTGATTTTCGATATTATCTTCCTTTGCGATCTACAATCTTCATTATAAATATAAATACAAGAATATTATTAACTCTCGCCTTATTATCGATTGATTAGATGATAATTTAATTATTAGCTGAGATAAATTAATTGAATACGATCTTTTTATAGGGTTTGTAAATAAACTTATAAATGAAATCGTAGTCAGTTTATATTTATAGTAAATTAATTTAAAAAATTATACGGCAGAAATGGCCAATACCATCATTTTTAATCATCAGTTTACAAACTAATCCAATCTAGGCCAAGTACCCTAGAATAGTATTTTGTCTGATATTTAGAACCTTCAAAAGGGATTTTGGAAGATAATCATATCACCATGCTCAATGATTCCACTAAGAGTTGCTGCTGCCCTACAAACTGCACAAGATGCCTTCATTTGGAGGAAACTATCAAAGATCTTTAAGCTGAAATCAAAAGACTTAAGTTTAGGCAGGTCTCCCCAACCTATAGATTCGAAAGATCTCCCAAATATATCAAGAGTCCCTTTGCATTGAAAGGTCGCCAAAACAACGAAAATATTGATATAAAATAAGACAAGGTTGATAAAACGAAGTAACCTCAGTAAAATACAAAACCATTGAAACTTAACTATGGATTTGATGAACATAATTTGGAAAAAGAGGAGAAAATGTTATTGTAGATTGAATAAAGGGCTCAGAAACTCACTTTGATCGAGAAAAAATAAAGAGACATTTTGAAACAAATTATTCAGCAGCGGCATCAAAGCCCTCAAACTGCTGTCAAAAATAAAAGTCCTTAAATTAATAAGAATTCATATACCTCAGCTAGGAAATAAAAGAACTCCTCATCCGAAAAAAAACAAAGTTAAGTAGCACCAGCAATCTCTCCTTTTACTAAATAAATCAACCACTCTAAATCGACTCTTTTTGAAAAGAAATAAGAAGATAGTAAAGTTCGTTTTATCAGTGCAATATAGGCAGAACAAAAAAACGAACTGCTTAAAGCATCGGTCAAGAAAGAAGAAGAACCTGCCAAAAAGCAATGTAATTTTAATAATATTCAGCCTAAAGTTCACTTAAAAATATTATCGAACCGGAAATTAATTTATCAAACCTATCTGATAAGGGAAAGTCCTTTGAAGATTATAAAACAGGAGGATTTGATTAATTTAAAATTCCTACTGTGGAACCCCAACAAGATATAAAAAGTGTGTCTTCATTACAAAAGTCGACAACTTCCCTTTTAAATGAAAAAGAAGCCGATGTGGTCTACAACAATCAAATTCGAAGCTCAAAAATGTTGGCGAGGATAAAAAGAAAGAAGTGAGTTGATCATAGATGCCATTGGTTTATAAATAATCTATTATTTACAGAAGTTTATAAGGTAGAGATATTATAGCATTAATATGGGTAAATCATAAATTGATATCTTCCTTTTCTGTCCTACTAATCTTTAAAACATTCAAGACATTACTTCTATTCAGTAATTGCTCAGTTGAGATCATATTTGATAATTTTTATCTCGACAGGTCTTTCAAAACATGATTGTTATGATTTATGCCTTTTACTGAAAATATTTTAGTCGCTTTAATGGTGGGGAGTCCGATACTTAACTATCTACTGCTGCCGATTATGACATGATTATTGCGATCACTTAATCTTTATTATTTGTTGTGATTGAATTATTTGGATCGTTCGAGGTGATCAGATTACAATTTGTGAATACGGGTTATCTATTCAGTAACACCTGAAAGTTAATGCTTGACAACCCCGTTAATCATCACCTTACTTTTCCTTAGAGGTTCCATTAATTTGGGCTTGTTTTTTTGATATTGCCCGGATTTTTAGGATTTTAATCCTTTTTTAGGGTTGATTAAACTGTCTCTGAGGAATATCTATTCTTAAAGGAAGAGAGTTCTTTTGGTTTCTCTAATGAGATCTTCTAATTTCATATGTTGTTAAGGTTTCTTTTATTTTTGTCTGAGGCAGGCTTGAATTGGTTCGATCTTTCTTTTCTCTTTGTCTTTTAAAAAGATGTTATTGGATTGGCCGTTGAATCGATATTTACTTTTACCCTTTCGATAGTTATCCCCATAATACATCTTTTAAAATTATACGAGCATGTCTGAAGCAGCTTTGATATATTTGTTAAATTTATTTTCTTCCATGTCGTCCCTCTATGAGTCTGAGTCCATTTAATTATCGCTGATCTCATCGCTAGAATTGGCTTATTTGACATCAAACGTTATTCTTTGAAGTGATTATTTGGAATAATTTTTCATTTCCTTTGTACTGTTGTCAAGCTATTGCTGATCTTACTGAATTACTATTTCTGTAAAAGATCGTATTTATTTGCCTTTGGAGGATTGTGTATTACTGTCTTGACGAGATATCATTATTTTTTATATATTTAAATCTTGCCGAGATCGAATCATTTTTATCTTCCTTGATGCTTCATCCTTTATCTTTTCATTAAATTTTAGCTTTGCCTATAGTTTTTTAAAGACAAATGATTGCACAGCCTTGAATAGATCTGCCCCTAGTTGCTCCCATAACTACCTTGTAAACATAATGACCTTTCCTGTTTTTTGAGAGTAATATGACCAATTTGAAGTTTAAATTGTATATGAGAGACCTGCTATTTTTCCAAATAAAGCACGGGCAGTTGTCCTTTTATTATTATCAATGCGAAAGCTGCAAGAAGGGAATCTAAATATCTAAGTTTGTGCAGCCATTATTTTGGGAAGAATGCGTATATCGTTCAGGAGGTGAGCATCAAATATTCCTGGACCCAGCACAAAAGCATTTTTGCGAGTTGAGTGACCATGGTAGTCCAAAAAAAGCAACAACCTTCGCTTATAGGTTTCGGACAAATTTGCAAAAATGGTACGAGCTATTTATATCTCAGGAATAAGAGTAGTATCTTTTGTTTTAAAGAGACGATTCAGGTCTTTTCCGAAGAGGGAAGTTCTAAAATTTCCGGCGATGACTCCATCTGGATTCAGCATTGGAATAATGACAAAATCACAATTTTTGAGGATCATTAAACTTTATTCTGATCCGTCAAGAAGTTGTTAAATGGATCCTTTTAGCACATAGCTCCCATTTGATTCTCCAGGATGTTGTCTCCCGATCATAAAGATGCAGTATTTGTCATTTGCTTCTTTCTCAGACTTGATTCTAAGGACGGGTATTTCGAGGCCACTTAGCGATTAATTACTTAGATCAACTTCAAGATGAATATCTTCTATTCTTTGGGCTTGTTTTCTGAATAGGAAGTAATAAACTTAAATAAGCGAATGTCATCGAGTAGCTGGCTGTAAGTATAGGGGACGCTATATGCCAACTCGACAGATTATCCAGGATTTACAATCAGCTCAAAACTGAGCTTTCTAAAAAGTAAAGAAGGGTCGTTAGAGTTATTTTCCATCGATACGCTAAGATTTTGTTTGGTATATTTTATCTTTTCTTCTGAAACGATCACATTTTATCCTTCTTGTTTCCATTCCATCCCTCCTCTCTTCACATAAGGACGCATCCCCTGGTATAACTTTTGATTCTTACTCTTTCATAGGAAGATTTATTTCGTCGTAGATTAATTATGTTAAATTTGATCGATTTTGCAGTTTCTTCCAAATTTTTTACTCGAAAATAGTACCAAAGTATATGGCCGGCAGTATTTGAGTCCACTCTAAGGAGGAGATCATACTCATTAGCTCTGAGACGCACTGCACAGTCCAAGTTGCCTGACTAGAAGCAGCTATCAAATTATAGTTAATTTTTTCCAATTGACGGACTCATTCCATAATAGGGTCGTTTGACTTCTGATTCGAATTCGGAATAAAATTTCTTAAAAAAGGGTTTTAGATGTGCAAAATCGTTATGCAGGAGATAGCTGTATTTAAAACGATAATTTTTTGCGATTATTTAATGGAGTTGGAAAGTGCTGGCAGGACGAGGTCCTAATTGATGCAATTAATACCTAGATAAACGATACTATAGAAAGCTGAATCTTGATAGAGAAGTGCCATTATTGATCTATCAACAGAAGAGTTATCAAAGTTAAGGGGCATAGGACCTATAATCTTGAGTTTGGGTTTCCACCCTGTAACCAAATCAGCTTCCAAAGAATAGTTGCGGTTGCTGATAGCGACAGGTTCTTCAAGTTAATTCTCCATGTTAATATTATTATTGTTTATTGAAATTAGATGATTATTTAATGAGTCCATATAATTAAGGATTATTTATTTCATCTATCTTTTCTTTGTTTATTTGAGAGAAATAAGATATTATTGCGATCAAGCTAATTTAATGTATGAATACTTTTGTGAATTTGTGCGCTTGGTTAATTGATAAGAATAGTGTTGATATCTAATCAGTAGGTTAATACCACAATTTATGACCATTCATGAATTACAAATATCAAATTTAGATCAAAATCAATTCATTGCAGTCAAATAATTTGTCAATCTTTATTAAGAAAGCTAAATTAATGATGATTTAAATTTATGGAAATCGAAGGCCAAAATAATTTCATGAGATTTACAAATGATTGAAAATTATATCAAGAACAAATTATCATATCAGACAAAAAATCATGCAAGTAGCATTATTGGCTAATTTATCAATAATAAAATTTTCATGGGTAATATCATGATGATGTTCTTCGCAGAAATAATCAATATTTTTCTCTTCTTATCACTAAAAAGTAAAGCAATTACTTTCCATAAAAAATAATGCTATTCAAGTTATCTCAGTATATTGTTTGTGTTGTAATTTTGTAATTTTTTATTAATGTGTTTAGAATATAGTCTGAAAATAGTTAGTAATGTCAGAGGATAAAAATCAGTTCACATTAAAGGTAATTTTATGCTAGCAACAGGGATGAAAGTAAAACAATGGATTTGAAGAAGTTAGAGGTCCATACTCGCTCTTTAATTAAAGAACGGTAGCACCAGAATAACATTTTATTTATAAAAAACAAATTACAATATTTAGAATTTTTGTTAAAGTTTTTGTTTTTAGCAAAGTGGGTAGTATAATATAACTGATCTTCAGATTATTTTTAAATTGAGTGCACTTTTGGAAGAAATTGATATTTGTTGATTTTTACTTCAAACATCTAATCACATATTCATATGCAAAAATAAGCAAAAACAGAACTTGTAAGTCATGCTTTTCTAAGCTTTATAAAAATAAGAATGCTACTGAAGATTATCTCATCTTTTTAATTTTAGAAACTACCATTAAAAATTAAAAAATCTCAGCCTGAAGTTCATAACCACAAACCCCCATGAAAAAAGTTTAACGCTAGGGTACATAAGAATCTCTTCGTCAGTTAGTCGATATTAATAATAGTTAAAGGAGAATTTATGGTAATCCTGCCTTAAATCGTTCTATATATAATACATGATTGTATAATAATTTTATATTTATGAACTTTATCCCCTTCGCTCAGAACTTTCCCATACCTAACTACAGAGTGCTGCCAAATATGCAACCTATGATAGGTTTTTATAACCAAGAATTTATAAGAGGTAAAACAATTATAATTCAGTTATTTCGCTGGCTCTTAATAAAAGTTTAGTTAGCTATCAGAACTGCTATAAATAGCCTCAAACACAACAGTCAAGTCAGATTTCCAAAAATCATTAAAAAAGACTAGAAAAAAATTCTCATGTTGAAATCATTGAAATTCTGTCAGATGAATAATAATTGGTTGGAAACTCATTAATTGAAAAAACTGAAAAAAAAATAGTGAATGAAAAAATAACCATCAACATGAGCCCCATAGGAGAAAAACAGAGTCCCTTACTGACACAGGCGACATCAAGTGAATAAAAATCACTGGATATTGCTAAAATATAGGTTTAGAATAGGGAAAAGAATAAGAAAAAGGCTCATAAGATTTAAAAGAAGATGGAGGAGCAATATCAAGTCATAATACCAGAAATTGATGAAATTGAAACCGCCTATCTTCCAAACAGCGGTTTGTCTGTCAACAAAATTCAGGGAATCAGAGAAAAGCTACTTGACCGACAAGTTTTTTAGTGGGTAGAGAAACATAAAAATAGAAAGGAAAGACGTTAAATTCGTAATTTGGGAAATTGAGCACTCCATATCAATTTTTTTCTTTATCTATACTACTTATTTCGTATTAAATAGATTTCAATTTATTAGAGCTGCTATGAAAATCCCGCTGCCATAAAACTTGCCTATGCAAATGGAATATATTATAATTTTATTATAAGCTACTAATATTATATATTATTAATGATCAGTGATTATTTTAATTTTTTGAAAACATTGGGGTTTTTTAACTGACCTAACTTCATAAATTTAATCTTAAATAATCCTTATAAGATATTTTGTTGCAAAAACTGAATTTATTCTCATTTGTCAAAGGATTAACTCTGAGAAATCCATTATTTGTTTTTAAAATCTTAAAGAATATTTATTTACCTATAGACAATAAAATTGGTTAATTTACTCTTTATACATATCATAAATTTAATCAATAAGTTTATTCGGATGGATTTGGCGATATCGAAAACTGGAGTCAAGATTAAAATCGCTAATATATAGTTTTAAATCATTTCCGGTAAGACCAAAGGCAAGAAATGCTATGAACAGTTGCTATTAAATCATGATTTGATCAAGAACAAAATATTTGGCCAGGATATCTACAGAGATAAAGAATTCTGTATTTCCAGAAATAGCTTTATTCCCAAAACTAATATACGAACTCGACCCTTATATGAAACGAGTAGAGATTTGCTCAATAAGCCCCTTCATCCAGCTGATCTCACTTATTCGAGTAATAGAGGCGTTATTTAGAATTTCCTATCAGAAAATCAAAACCTAAGAGAAGAAGGACCAGCGCCACTCCAATCTGTCGATAAAAAATATTTTCTTTTGGTAACACTTAAATTACTGATAAATTGAATACGATTAATAGTTTTCAAGCTGATAAAAAAATGAGGACAAGTGCTAAAAGTTGTTGCCCCTTCAAAGGAAACGATTCTCTCCGATAGAACTTCATGCGTTACTCTAATATCAACTTCACTAATTCTGAATTAAAAAGAAGAGGGGTTAAAACTACAATAAATATTAATATAGAGGACAAGGATATTGTGCAACTGTGATTTGATATTATTATAGTATATTATTGATTCATTATGAAATAATGGTTAAAATCAATGAATTAAAAATAAATGTCAGCTGCAGCCCATAGTAGGTACCGATGATCCAGTCTTTAATATTCTTTATAATTTTTTGATATTGTAGTTCCTTTTCATTAAAGAAAGGTGACCAGTTAAATTGTTTTTGCTGTCATAAATATTACTAATCTGATTGTATAATTTTCCACTCGTGATAAGTTCCTCTCGAGAAAAGGATGTTTTTTTCACTTTCACCACTTTTATTCCATTTAATTTCTTCTTTCTCATCTCGATGCTGCGGTTTAAAAATTAGCCTTCAGCTTATTTGCATATCTTATTTTTAAAGTTGCATTTTTATGGGCCTTGCTCTTCGTAGTCTTTTTCCTACGTGAAGTACCGTTTTACTTTTAAAACCTTTTAATTTTAACCGAAATTGACTGTTTCGCTTCTATTATTTGCAATGCTAATTACCATTCTTTAGGTAAAATGTTTCAACTGTTTTAGATTAAACTCTAAGCAGTTATATCTTCGTTTTTGTTGATTTCCTTGAGCTTGGAATTCAAGACTGATGGCTTTACAACTTGAAGGAATTTTTTCTCTTGTTTTAAACGGAGAGGTATGTTACGATGAAATCTCCTCAAAATTAATATGATTCGGGAGGATTCTGTTTCTGGACAACTTGTTTTTGAAATTGATATTTGGGTAATTCGTAGGCTTATGGCAAACATCCTAATTTCGAGAGAAATGAATTTCTTCAGGAGAAGAATTGGACTTCATAGCTGTTTATTTTATCCTCCATGTCCATGGATTTATACCATCTGAGTTTTTAGTTTTCTTCATTAATATTATATTAATCCTATTACGATAGACGAAAGATTATCATATTGGTAGAATTCTAATGGAAGGTAATAGGATAATTTACATCAATTCCTTGTTATTGAAAATAAAAGCCAAATTTTAAATGTTATTGGTACTAGCAAAAAATATATATGAGTGGCAATAGATAATATATTGAATCAAAACTTAGCTTCAAGAACTTTAATAATGTAAACATATTTAATACAGAGATCCACCAATCACTCGGAGCACTCAGGACACAGATCATAATTGCATGTATTACAATGCCAAATTCCATCATCATCAACGGTTTTGCTTTTGGAACAACTGTTGCATGAGTAGCTGTTATTGTAATACTCGGGCTTAACTTTCTAACTAGTCTCATACTTACGTTCAATTCGATAATTTTAATCATATTATGGCGTTGATTGCAGATGCGACAGTCAGAGCATTGCGCAAACTTGCACGATTTACAGAAATAAAATCCTTCTCTGCCGCAGAGTTCGCAAATTTATTGATGGGGTCCGCTTATTTTTTATAGTTTGCTTTTGTGGGTTGGACACTGCATAACCAATAATCTTTATAATATCAAAAATGAATAAATCTTTGACAAAATGATTTGGCTATTTTAACTATTTTATCGTAATTTTGTATCATAAATATCTGTGCTTTATAGCATTATTACAAATAATAAATTAGCAGATGTTTGCGGAAAAATTATCCAACCCCTTCCTCAAATCATCACCTTTTTTGAACAATATTTCACATCCGACTCAGTCCTACGATCCACCTCCCTTCGCTCCATCAAGATATAAGAATTATTTCACGATTTACTAATAACCTAAATTGAATAGCCATTCCAATTTTCAGCCAGCTATGTATCAAACAATCGATACTTCTCATAAATCTCAATTGAGAGAAGAGGGAAATTTAGGATAAATTCTCAGCAAAAACCCTTTTCATCGTCCTTCTTTTGGGACAATTTCATATTCAAAGGCAAATGCTGATTTAAGTCCAAATAAATACCCTAGTAATTTGAATAGTCCTAGAACATATTCTTACAGTAGTGATAACAGTTATAATTATTACTCCAAAAGCTATGACATTGGTGCCCCAGTAAAACAAAACAATTTTTAAGTCAGTAATACTAGCTATCAAAAATCAATGTCTCAGCGAAAATACTCTAATTATGAAAGTGGGTCATCTGCTTAATCCGTTGGGACGTATATCAATAAGATATACTAACTCGATGGAGACAAAACAGCAGATAATAATGGGAATAATATCATCAGTAATCCTTTTTATCGAAAACAATTGATTCAAGATAGAATTTACTAAAAATAAGCCGTGCCTATTAATTCTTACGACTCAGCTGCTTTGAAATACAGCTATCAGAGTGAGGACAAAAATGATAAGAAGGCTGATTTCCACAATTATTTGTAAAATCCTCCTCAAAACGTTAAACTGTAGAAGATTAATCCAAAAGCAAACACCTAAAACATTTTGTATGAAAAATAAAAATAAAAGAGTGTTAAATCTGACAACGAATACACTCGCTTATCAAATCCATTTAAGCTTAAATAAGAATCAAGAAATAATTAATTCAAGAAAGGCGAACTTAATTAAAATATAATTGTAAAAAGCTTGAATGAAGAAAGTAAATACAAAAAATATTACGAAGGCTATGACGAAGATAAAAAATACAGTTTTGGCTTTTAAAATAGACAAGAATAACATACATTTAATGGAATTGATAATAAATTGCCTGGCTATCATAAGTATGAAGGCGAAACCTAATTTAAGAAAAACGATCGCAAGGAAGATGATCAACACTAATAATTTGACTTTAGTGCACCGGATCCATATGACAATAAAGAAAAATTTGAGTTAAGGAGCAATTAAATTGTAAACGATAAAAAACGAGATAATTAGCATTTGCTTAAATAAATTAACAATTAACATAAATTCGACAAGGAAAGAAAGAATTTTTAGAGTGAATACCCGCAGAAAGACGAAAAACACAACGACAGCGTATTTGTAACATTAGGACAAGGCCGTCAGATCGGCAACAACCCACTGGAGCGCAAAGAAACAGGCAAGTTTACACAAAGTCAGGTAGAAGAATATCAAGATCCAATCCAAATTGAAAGTAAAGTTAGAGGTCGAAAGAATATATAAGATCAGTAAGATCAAATAAGTAAGAAGACTAAAATAATATCTAAAAGAAAAACACCCTCGTTTGGTTAGGACTAAGAGGTTGAAGGAAAGTATAGCCTAAAGCAAGCTGTGAGTTATCCTTCCACACTTGAATGCAACGGTTTGCTTTTTCATCGTGTGTAAATTAGTTGATTTTGATTATATGTTTCGGATCAATTTAAGTCATTAATATAATTAACTTTCTGGACTGTGAGCCAAAGCTAATCGGTTTGATACTAAAGGTATTTGATATAATTATTAATTAATTGTATCGCGATAAATTTTATTTATTTATGAAGTCAAGATCAAAAAGCACTGCTATTCTGCAGGCAAGAGAAAATCCAGAAGTTAAAATTACGAAAAG
>Ga0302280_1000241_pt1 | contig 48036 bp, 36 predicted proteins | sample III_Fen_E1_1_FD_198771 | JGI IMG/M metagenome (GOLD analysis project Ga0302280, IMG submission 198771) | Peat permafrost microbial communities from Stordalen Mire near Abisko, Sweden - III_Fen_E1_1 | ecosystem: Environmental > Terrestrial > Soil > Wetlands > Permafrost | place: Sweden: Abisko... | reverse complement strand
ATATTTTTCTTCATGAATCAAAAAACATAAATGATATTTTTCTTCATGAATCAAAAAACATAAATGATATTTTTCTTCATGAATCAAAAAACATAAATGATATTTTAGTTAAGAAATTAAATTTATTTAAATATTGAATATTTTGAATTATAAGATATCAAATAAATAATTTGTGATGTATAATTAATATGAGTTTAAACCCAGTAATTGGAATAACGGTCCCATCATTAATATATATAGGACAACCATTTAATATAACAGTGACATTTCAAAATACTGGAACTGAAATAGGATTTGCGCCAGCATATACATTAATTTTGCCTCCTCAAATATCATTAACAAGTGAAACTCCGTTGGCAACTTGGCATAGTAGTACAAGTCAATGGATAACACCAGCAAGTGTAGTTATTACAGCTTATCCATTATTTCCAGAATTATTATTACCAACAACTGGATTGGTCAATGGAGATCAATTATATAACTTTATAATTCCATATAGTTCATATGGTCCAACTCAAATTCCATTATCATATACATTTCAAACAAATATTATTGATTCATCATATTTTGTGGGAAAAACATATACATATAGTGGATTTGGTATTTTCTTTTTAGGAACAGAAGCTATTGTTGATTTAGTAAATTCTCCACCAGTGACACAATCACCATATGCCACTACTATTGTTGCGCCGGTACAAATTACCATTGTAAAGACAATGATAGTCATACCACCTGGAAATGCAATACCAACAGGTCCAAATTTTCCGATAACATTTCAATGGGATGTGCATGTTGCACCAAATCAAACATTAAGTGATTTAATAATAACAGATGCATTGGATCAATCATTAAGATATGTAAGTCCAAGTATTGATTTTGTAAGTATACCAATAGCCGCACCAATATTAATATCATCATTAACAGTTCCAATTGGTCATTATAAAGTTCCAGATAGTTTTTCGCAAGGATTTATTATAAATATTGGAAGTTTAACAGGAACTGTGTTGGTGGGAACCGATTATATAGTTACATATCAAGCATATGCAGATTATTATGATTATAGTACTACTACACAAGTCATTAGTAGTCCAAATCCCCAAAGTACAAAAAATATTACAAATGCGGCAAGTGTGTATAATTCTACATCATTATTAGATACATCTACAATTAATTTTAATATTGCACCCATTGTTATAACAAAAAGTGTAACTGGTCCATCATCACCACCATTTGCTAATGAATTATTGACATATACAATAGATGTGATATTGAGCGATTATTTTGCATTTAGGGACTTGGTTATAAACGATGTATTATCAACTGGGCAAACATTTATAGGTACATCTGATCCAACAAATCCACCACAATTAACATTACCCGGACAATCACCAGTGAATATGTCATCAAGTCTTGTTGATGTTGTATCAGCAACAAATATTATTTTTTCAATATCAATTGATCCAGATTTAATATTTGAGGGATCAATATTTGAAGAAACCCCAGCATTAAATCCAATAAATCCAAGTACAACAGGTGTTGCGCCAAGTGGACCAGTAGTAATAACAATTACATTTAAAACGTTAATTCAGAATGATTATTCAAATTTGTCACCACCAAATATTATTGATCTTGGTGATTTTTTGACAAATGCTGCAACACTAACTGCCACCAATATAGATCCTGGATCAGGAAGTACAAATGCTGGTAATGTATCAGAGGCAAATTCTGCGATTTATACTTATCCACTAGCAACAATAGTAAAATCTGTATATGCATATAATGGAACTATTGGTGCATCAATAACTAATATTAATCCAGGTGATTTAGTGACATTTAGAACCATAATGGTATTATCAATTCAAAATATTCAAAATTGGTTATGGACCGATTATTTGCCTCCACCAATAATAACTGCAACAAATTTTACGAATGGTGCAACAATTGGAGCACCGAGCAGTTTAGTGCCAAGTGTTTGGACAGTGCATTATGGTCCAACATATAGTGTTGCATTAAATACTGCTACTGTGCCAACACCAACTTTAATAACAAATGCAACAGCGAACTCAATTGCACTTGATTTTGGAAATATTCAAGATACTCCTCCAAATTTATCAATTACTGTTGATATTTTGTACACAGTGCAAATAGATTTAGCGCCATACAAAGATGGATTAGTATTCACAAATCAAGCTGATATGCAATATACAAATACTTTTGGTACTAATTTCCGTGTAATTTCACCATTGGGTTTGGTTTTAAATGAACCAGATATTTTTATTAAAAAAGGTGTTGTCTCAGCAACCAGTAGTACTGCAACATATACTAATTTGGCAAGTATTTATGGTGCGGTGGGCAGTACAAGCGTGGGCGGTAGTTTTGTGACTCAAACTGTTGCATATTTTAATAGTTTTGTTGGAGGTAGTATAGTAGGACTCAGTGAATATGATATTGTAAGATTTGTTATTCTTGTTGAAAACAATGGTCACTATCCTGCATATAATGTCACAATAACAGATGATATTACATCAAATATGGCATTGGACAGTTTAACACCTTATGCAAAATCATCAAATGGAACTACAATAAGTATGACACCTACTACATCTGGTAATAATGTCACATTTACTTTTGGTACACCAATCAATGGTCAAGATGTAGCATTTATAATATATGAAACACAAGTGAATACGCAGTTTTGTGTTCAATTTTCGAATGATGCGGTACTGAATAATTTCGATAACAATACATCATCACCAACTAATTTTGTCACAACATTTGATATTAATAGATTCAGTCAAGTGTCATTAGAAACAATGAATCCTATTTTTAGTTTTGTATTAGTTTCTGTATTGCCATCAAGTATAACAACTGGATCAGATGTTACATTAGGACAAACCGCAACGATGTCATTAAATTTGGCAGTGGCATATGATTATGCAACATCTGTAACTATGCGTTTGAGTGTGAGTAAATCAGTTGTGCTCACTCAAGGTACGCCAATTCTCACAAATGTTACATTGGCTACTCCTGTGAATACTACTGATGATGCAACATATTTTCAATGGACTTATTCAGAACTTAGTAGTACATCTGGTTCTGTTCAATATCCATTTACAATTTTATTTCCATCAAGTAACGCTGCTTTGGTTAATAATGGAACTGTTGTATTAACTGCATCATTTGTAAGTACTGATTGCAATAAAACATTAACATACACATTTACAATTGAAGAACCGCATATCAATATTACAAAAACAGTGAATACATCATTAACTACCTATGATACTGTTGTATATACTTTACAAGTGACAAATACAAGTTCTATACCAGCAACAGATGTTACACTAACTGATAGTTTACCATCACCATTAATAGCATGGTCATCTGTGACTAAAGTATCGGGTTCAGATTCTTACACTGACACATCCACATCCAGTGAGATTACACTTTTTTTTACCACAATAGCAGCAGGATCCACTGATGTATTTCAATATCAGGGAAGTATACCAACTTCATATGTATTAGGCACACCAATAGCAAATATTGCTGATATAGTATATTATAGTGTTGCTAGTAATATTACTGGTACAAGACAATATACTGGTTCTAGTACAGTGGATTATCCATTTATTCCGTTATTATATGTTGATGTGGTGGATGTAACTTATAATCACAATACTGATTTTAATTCAACTTCTGGATTAACAAGAACATTACCGGTTGGTGCAATTGGTGATGTTATGCAATATACAATTCAATATATAATACCATATGGCACAATAAATACTCAAGAAATTCAAATGACATTTACACCAAATTTTGAGACTGGATTGGAAACATTTTTACAATCTGATTCAACCGTTGATGTTTTATATAGTGGTCCAACAACACCAGTAACATCAATTCTTATGCTTTATGCAAGTAATGTGGTTACTTTTATATTTCCATCACCTCTTGTGGCAACTGGTCCAGCCCCAGGAATATATACTTTTGTATGGACAGTGAGAATTACAAATAATATTCTAAATGTAGCTGGAGTGGAATATTTATCAGTTCCAGAATTGATAATTACAAATTCTTTGAGTCAAACAGTTACTATTAATAATTCTGCTGGACATCAACCGAATTTTACTGTTGTGGAACCAAATATAACTTTAACCAAAGTATTGTACAACAATGTGCCAGCATATCCATTGGATGTATTATCATATCTCATAACCATTCAAAATATTAAAGAAATTAATACTTCATCAGCATTTGATTTATTATTGCAAGAATATGGATTTGAAGATCCGAACTTGTTTGGATCACCAGCAATTACAATTAATTTATCACCAACTGGATGGTCAACAATTACCACAAATTTAAGTTTCAATGAATTAAGAACACTCGGAATAACATTATTGCCCGGAGTATCAGTTTCATTTAATGTCACTGTTGATTTATTGGCCAATGTATACAAATTATTTCATAATGATGTTTTATTGCAATATAGATCAATGAACAGAGATACATTGGGTGCAGGCACATACGCAAGAAATGGTTATGATGGTAGTGGTGGTATCAATGATTATGAAAATAGAACAAATGTTTTATCATTGTTATGTTATCCAATAATTCAAAAAATATTGACTACAAGTTCAGCACAGAAATATGGCACAGTACAATATATTTTTAAAGTATCATTGCCAGTGGGAAATAATATTAGTGTTGTTGTGACTGATGCAATAACAACAAATATTTCGTATATAAGTAGTAGCATAATTACAACTGCTACATCATCACTTGGATACTTGACATCTAATTTTGATGGTACAGTCAGTACAAGCATTACTCCAACTGTAACTTCAACATCACTCGTTTGGAATTTTGGAAATGTTTTAGTTAATAGTAATGCTACAACAAGTGATAACAGTTTTTTGATAATTTTGGAAACAGAATTGATAAATGATGCTAATAACACAGAAATAGATACTGCAACATTACAAATTAATAGTGTCAATGTTGGTTCAAGTGAAGTAAGCTTACAAGTAAAAAAAGCAAAATTCAATGTTCAAAAAACATTTGCAATCAATACAAATCCAGTGGCACCAGGTTCAACTGTAATATTCAGCATAACCATATACAATTATGGAGATGCTCCAAATGTTGATAATATTGTACTCGTTGATACATTGCCAGGATGCACAACATTTAATGTCGGTGCATCGGATAGTTCTTGGACATTTGGTGCTAGTACTGCAACAAATATAATAACAACTGAAATTCAACCAGGTGCTAGTTTAGTTTTTACTATAGCGTTTACAATTAATACAAATCCAACATGTATTGAAATTGTTAATAATGTCATTTTATATAATTACAATCAATCAATTATATTATCACAATCATCAGCACGTGCAGTTATAGCTACAATTGGAGCAACTGGACCTACTGGGCATATAGGACCAACAGGACCTACTGGACCTACTGGATATACAGGATATACAGGACCAACCGGACCCACTGGATATACAGGACCAACAGGACCAACAGGACCTACTGGATATACAGGACCAACTGGAAACACTGGAGCTACAGGAAATACTGGGGCAACTGGACCTACTGGTGCTACTGGAAACACTGGAGCTACAGGAAATACTGGGGCAACTGGACCTACTGGTGCTACTGGAAATACTGGGGCAACTGGACCTACTGGTGCTACTGGAAATACCGGAGCAACTGGAAACACAGGAGCAACAGGAAATACTGGAGCTACTGGACCAACTGGACATCATGGGGACAATTGTAATAACAGATTTGACAGGTGTGATAAGCCTAATAGGTGTGACAAGCCTAATAGGGATAATACCAGACCCAATAGATCTGGCAAGGGTCGTTGGATTAATGTTGGTAACAAAGCAATTTGGTCCAACTGCATCAATAGATCTGACAAGCCCAATTGTTGAGTTATGTATGTTAAAAATTGATAGAAAAATGCCAAGTATGAAATTAACATAAAATTAACAAAATATATTATTATCAAAAAAAAATGATAATAAAATATAAAAACACAAAGAATTCATGATATTGAATAAATAATGGAAACAATATCAATAACATTTGGTGAATGTGCTGAAAACAACATAGGAATGCAACTTATTGGAAAAAAAGCAATAGAATCTTTATCAGTTTATGATTTTCAAAATGTGATATCTAAATTTGGTAATGCATGCGAAATTCATGATTTATCATTTGATGGAAAAGTTGCTCATTTTTGTATTATTAGAAATGGTGTAAATTTGTTTGGTGAAGACAAAGATAAAATATTTGAGGAACTGTTAAAATTACCATATGACAAACAAATGTTATTTAGAGGAAAAGTGGTGAATAAAATTGCAAGATGGAATTCATGTTTTTCGGATTTTTCACAAGATCCACATATTATAGAAGGAAAAGGCACAGTGATAGACTTTAGGAATTCGCCTTTATCTGGTTTGAGAGATAAAATATCTTTATTTGGATCAAAAGCAAATAAGTTAAATGCTGAATTAAATTATTATTATGATGTTAATAAATGTGGAATTGGTTGGCATATTGATAATGAAAGAAAAGTTGTTATTTGTGCAAGATTTGGTGCCAGTATGCTGATGTCTTTTAGTTGGTTTGGCAAATTAAATCCTACAGAAAAAACAAAGGCAATAGGACCAAAATTTGATTTTGTGTTGAATCATGGAGACATTTATGCAATGACAGATTCAGGACATTACATTGGAAAGAATAAAGTGCACTTGAGACATGCTGCTGGATGTAAAAAATACACTGATATACAGAAAAAACATAAATGATAGAAATTAAAAATTTAAATAAAATATTATTTATTTAAATTCAGTACAAAATTATGTATAAACCAGATAATCCAATCATGCCAAGAATACTTACAATAGTAGTAGTTTTAGTATATTCATAATTATTTTTTAGTTTTGTTTCCAATTCTTCATTTTTTTGTATAAGTATTAAATTTTCTGTACTTAATTTGCTCAAATGATCATCTTGTATTATATCAATATTATCTTGTTTTTTATGCGCAATGACATTTTCTTTAAATTTATTATTTTCTGTGTATGTTGAATATTTTCTTGGTTTTACATATAATCTTGAAAAATGTTTTGATAATGTGTGAATCATATATTATATATAATATCTTTTTTTTATATGGTATTAAAAAAAATGAAATATAAATTTAAAAGATAGTTATGTAATATGTATCAATAATAAATGATTATGATAAAAGAATGTAAGATAAGAATTGGAATCAATAGTGTGAAATTAAAAAATTATGGTATTAGTGATTATAATATCAAAATCATTAATTTTGAACCATCTGAGAATAAAAAATATTCATTGAAATTGAAAAAATTTGATAATAATGGTAATGTAAGTAACTATGAATGTAGCAATCCAGATATTCCAATACCCAATGTGTTTTTTAGATTATTCAGAGATGGCAAAACAAATTTAGAGATAGAATCAGATATCACTGGAATAATTCAGATACAATATGAACAAATAAGACACATTATCAAAGATCCAAAAATATTAAGTGCAGAAAAGAAGAAAGAAAATGATACAATAAAATATTATTATAAATATTTTAAGAGTCATGGCGGTGCTTTTATGATTAATGATGAAGAATTTTCCAAGTTTGAGTATTTAGATGAAGACAAACAAATATTTAATTTGTTCAATAAACAACGTTTTGATGAAATTTACAAAGATGATGATAATATATTTTCATTACCAAGAGGGTATGACATTTTGAAAGGATTGATTATAACAAGCAAGAATATATCAACATGCAAAATTATTGGGAATGGTGTTTTATTGGCATCATTTATTATAATGTTGGGAAAAAACTATTATCCATTCAAGATGTTTACAAGAAAATTAGCATATCAACAAATTACAATTGAATTTGAACCAAAAGTGGTTACTGAAATTCAATATGATGGTATGAATTTGCCACATTTTATAAAAGAATTTTATGATAATACTGTTGCATTAATTCAACAATATGGTAAGAACCACATTTATATGAACAATATGATTGGTTTATTGGAAGATTCTAGACTAACTTGATTACTGCATCAAATAAAGGCATTTGGAATCCAAAAAAGAAAGTAATAAAGAATATTCCAGGTGTTGTATTTTGCCATTCCATTGTAGTATATTTACAACATAATGTTAACCCTTCCAATATAATTATTAAGAATGTAATGTATGTGAATATATATATTGTATTTGAAACTTTATTTTTGATTGAATCCATTATTTTTCTAACGAATAGACCTAAAATGAACCCAAGCCCAATATTTTTTATATAACTCATTGGTATTTATATACATACATAATTTTTTTATTTTAAAATTAATTTATATATAAATGCCAAATTCATTTTCTGACAATAAATACATATATTCAGTCGATTTAATGATTGCATATCTTTATAATAAAAAACCAAAATATGTAAACATCGAAGTAAAAAAATTATTACATAATATGGATTACAAATGTTGGGGGAATCCAGAAATAAAAGAATTATATTCACCACATGAGGTATTAAATAATCCAAAAAAATATAAAAAAGATTATGATAGAATACTTGGTGCAGATTTATCATATCCAATAATAGTATCAAATGAAATGAATGTTATTGATGGAATGCATCGATTAAGTAAGGCATATTTAGAGAATAAAAAGACAATTAAAGTGCATAAATTTAATAAAACAATGATGAAAAAATTTATTGTTGGTAAAAAGAATGAATGGGATAAAGTAAATAAGATAAGAGATTATGATTTGATTATTTTATATTTGAATAGATTTGGATAAAAAAATTGAAATTTAATTGTCTTGAGTACATTAATATTAATACAGTAAATTACAATAAATTTAAATGAATCAAGATGAGAATATAGTTAATATTTTAATGAAAATGGCAAATCCAGAAATGTATAATAAAAATTTTGATGATATAGTGATCAATTCAACATTATATCATGAAAATTCTGTTACACAAATGAACAAGATAGTATCAGAATTTAATATGAGAGATGGATCAATAGTTGTGAAATCATCATTTGGAAAGAGAATTCAACCAAATGAATTTAGATTGGTATCATTGAATCAGGAATGTGAGATAGTTCCACCAACATTATATCCAATGAGAAAAAGAGTTTATGTGAATATTAATAATAAGGTAGAGGAATTAGGAATTTGCAAACAAACTGATTTATTCATTGGTAATTATGGTAGTTATATTGTGAATGTACCACTTGGCAAAATTGCATTAGCATGGAAAGGAAATAATCCAATATTTCTTGGACCTGGACCACATGTTATTCATGATCAGAATTTAAAACGAATAACTGAGCAAAATTTGGTAGATTACAATTCTCAACATATTATTCATGGTACATTCAATATTATCAGAGTTGATCCAAATTATTGTGCAACTATTAGAATTGGTACAGTACCATATTTTTTAACACCAAATGATAAACCATACGTATTTGATAATCCTGCATTTAAATTTGGGGGATTTAAAAAACTCACTGATGGATATATTGAACATGGAAATTATCATATAGTTCAAGTTCCACAAGGGAAAATTGCAAAAGTATGGGTATCGTCAACAAAGGCATTATTATTAGAGGCAAATTCAAAGCCTTATGTTTTCAATGACAGAACATTTAAATTTGACAAGAAAAATGACAATGAATTATTTGAGGATGCAACAAATAACATTATTTTGCATGGTTCAATTAAAAGATTGCTTCCAAAGACAGGACAAGTTGCTGTGACATATAATGCAGGAAAATTAATTACATTTAAATCAACAGATGATGGAAAACCAATTTGTATTACTGCAGACAATCATGTATTCGATAATTTCATTACAACAAATATACAGACTATTCAATTTCCAAGTGAAAATACAAAGATGAAAAGAAAAAGAGATGACAAGAATATAAATGCGGATGATGATAATTATGATGTCTTCAGAACAAGTGATGGATTACCAATTGGAGTTAAATTATTGGTGATATATGAGATAAATAGACCAGAGTTAACATTGGCAAAATTAAATCCAAATGCAATAACACCTCATATAGAACACATAGTTACTGCAGATATGGGTTTGGTAATTCAAAATTGTTCATCAACAGACTTTTTGAAATCCAATCAATCAGCAACTCAAATAAATGAAAAGAAAGATGTATTTTCAATGTTTTATGAGGAATTGCAAACAAGAGTATTCAATAAATTAAAAGAGGATTTTGATTCATATGGAATCAATTTGGTGAGATTGAGCATTGAAACACCAAAGATTTTGGATCAAATGATTTCTAAAAAGATGGCAGAATTTTCACTGATAAATAGTGAATCAAGAGCAAAGGAATCTGCAATGGAAAGAAATTTTAATATTGCAAAACAACAAGCAACCCAAGAGGCAACAACAAAACAGATACAACAAGACCAAGAGAATCAAAACAAGATATCAAAGGCACAAGCAGAATTTCAATCTGCAAAATTGGAAGCAGATGGTACTTTAGTTAAGGCAGAGGCTTCTATCAAAGTTCAGGAAAGGCAAATTGAGATATCTAAGAAGAGAGCAGAATTATTTGATAAACACCCTGGATTATTGCAATTTGAATTGGCGCAAGTCAATGCGAAATCAATGGAAGGGATAAAAAGTATGATTATTTCACCAGAAATTGCAAAAGGATTATTTGGTATGCCATTTATTCAAAGAAGTATTGAACAATTAAACAATTAAACAATGAATTAAAAATTACTTATAGATTTCTTTATAAACATATATTATTAATATATATTTATGGGTAAATCAAAATCAATCAAATGCAAAAAATCCAAATGCAACAAATTAAAAGAGAAGAAAATCAGAAAATTAAAAGAGAAGAAAATCAAAAATATTAAATCAAAAGATATACAAAATAATAACAATTCTGAAGAAATGGTTGACATAACAAAAGATAATATATTGCAGTGCAAAACAGCTGGAAATTATGCAAATTTAGTATTTTCAGGTGGATCAATTAAAGGTATAAGTTTTTGTGGTGTTCTTGATGTATTGAATAAAAGAAATATATTGTATGACAATACTGGAAAATTAAAGATAACCGGTATTGCAGGAGCAAGTGCAGGATCAATATTTGCCACATTATTTGCAATAGGATATACACCTGATGAAATAAAAGATATAATAATGACAACTGATTTTGGAACATTATTGGATTATCCCAAAATATTTGATATTCCAAATATTGCAAAGGATGCAGAAAATTTAATAAAAAATTATGGGTTATGTCCGGGTCGAGCAGAATTGAAATTCCTTGGTACTTTAATTAAAAATAAAGTTGGTGATGAAGATTATACAATTCAACAATTATTTGATAATACTGGTGTGAAATTGGTAATTGTGACCACAAATATGAATACACAATTACCCGTGTATTTTTGTCCAAATGCATCTGATCCAAGTTATTCTAATATTCCAATTAGAAAAGCAATAGGAATGTCAACGAGTATACCATTTGTATTTGAACCAGTATTATTTAATGGTGACTTACATGCTGATGGAGGTATACTTGATAATTATCCAATACATGCATTTGATTCAGATATTCCAAATAATTTATTGAATATAAAAACGGTTGAACCAAATCCGCACACATTAGGATTTAGAATTGCTTCTGAGGTTACAACTGGAAGAACTGAAATAAAATCTTTGTATGATTGTACAAGTTGTTTACTATCAGCATTATTGGATTTTCCAGAAGAAGTTGTGGTTGGATTACCATGGAATAGTTTGAGAACAATAAATGTTGTAACACAAAGTTATAGCGTAACAAACTTTTCATTAACAGATGAACAAAAAATAGATTTGATTAATTCTGGAATTACTTCAACTGATAATTTTTTCAGTTCCCAATAAATTAAAATTTTGTTGTGTAAATATCTATTTTATCATTGTAATCAAACATATCATTTTTACAATATTTCATTAAATATTTGATCACTATCAATGCAATATCTTTATTAAAGTATTTAATGCTATCGATTGTGGATAATTTTTTATATTTTGACACAAATAATAGCATTAACACATTCTTTTTTATTATATTATCTATTGGCCAATACATATGAATTTTTGTGTTCCAATCAAAATCATATATTTTCAAGAAATCAGTTAATATTTTTTTATTATAACCTTCTTCCATTGCTATTAAATAATAATTTAATGCCATACCCAAATCTTTTATACAATTCATGAAACTGAGTCTGCAACATAATGCCAAAGTAAGTGGATTATTATGTATTTCTTTGATTCTATCGACGTGAACATACTTTATTTTATTTTCGTCATCTGCATGATCATTGTTCCATCCAATTGTATTAATGTTAATAAATTTATTGATATCAACTTTTAATTTGTTGCCTTTATTTATTGATAATGGTGAATTGGTAATTTTTAATTTAGATATTGCTCTATGATATCCTGCTTTTGCTGCAATTATTATCAATTCACATGCTTTAGATTTATATTTGTTTTCTATATCTTTATTTTTATATTTTTTATGAAAATATAACATTCCCAATTCAAATGTTCCTTTTACTATATTATGTTTATGTGCTTGTTCATATAATTTTATTAATTTTGAACATCTTTTTTTATATTTTGGTAATAATTTCACAAGTTTTGCCATTATTACATATCCATATGTAAATCCATGATTGATACACATTTCACATAAATTTTTTAAATCATTGAATAGACTATTTAAATTTGGATTGGTTTTATCTCTTACTTTTTTAATAATGTTATGATAAAATCTTATTAACATTTCATTTTTATCTGGTTTCGTGCCATGAAATACAACGTCATTGTAATATAATTTTGCTTTTGCGCATACATTATTCAGTTTTAATAAATTGTCATCCAATTCTTTTTTAAAGTCAATACTCGATTTTGGCTTATTCATAGGTCGCCATATTTGCTTTTCCCAAACATTTTCTTCTGATGTATCATTTTCGCCATCAGTGTCTTCCTTTTCTTTTTTATCATCAATTATGTGTTTTATATTATTATTATCATCAAGTGCAACAATAGGACCTGAAATCATTTCAAAAAATTGTTTGCGATTTATTTTTTCTGTAGGTTCAGATGTTGCGTTTAATGATTTTTTGAGCGATTCATTATATATGTCTAACGAAAAATTATACATATTTATTTTATTGTTTATTTGTTCGTGATATGAATGAGCCAATCTAGCATATGCTTGTAAATTTTGTTTATCTGCCAATGTTTTATAAATTTTATTTGCGATAAATACGTCTTTTAATATTCCAAATTCAGCGTTACCATAATAATGCAAGTCTGCATATTGAATTAACAAGTTATCATCATTGTGATGCCCATTGATTATTTCATCATATCTTTTTTTGGATATCAGCATTTATGATATGATATGAATAAATATATCATTGAAATATTTATTTATTCAACTTTTTTGCATTATTCACATTAAAAAAAGTTGAATTTTTGACTGTATAGAATACTATGTTATACAGTATGAATTATTATATATGAGTAATTGTGATAATAATGATCCAAGTTGTGATTCTTTAATTAAAAAGCTTAAAAGAACAATAAATCATGAATATGTTGAAGATAATAACATTGATGACCATCCACATGATAATCATGACAAAGATAAAGATAATGACATTAAAGATGAATATGATGTAATGATATTCGGAACTGGTTTGACAGAATGTATTTTGGCAGGATTATTGGCAATGGACAACAAAAAAATATTACTTGTTGATGATAAGATGCATTATGGAGGAGAATTTACATCATACAAACTTGATGTATTTTTTGATTTGTTCAATCAAAATAAAACTGATATGGAAAAAATATATGGTTTATCAAAATGGTATAACATTGATATGACACCAAAATTTGTATTATCACAAGCGAGATTTATTAAGTTATTGAAAAAGACAAATGCTGGAAGTTATTTACAATTTAGAAAGATTGATGGTAATTTCATAATATCAAGCAAAAAAATGTTGAAGATTTCAAAAAAATCACCTGATAAAATTTTTAAACAAAAGAAAAATTTCAAAACATTCATCAATTTCATTGAATCATATGCAGAATCAGATAAATATAAAAATGTTACAGTTAATGATTTTCTTGAAAAATTCAATTTGTCAACAGATGCATTAAATCAAATCATATTTGGATATGGAATGCACAATAGTGATATCTATTTATCAGCAGATAGTTTCATCAAAAAAGTTAAATTGTATATTGATTCATTGAATTACTCAAAATTGAATTATAATGGAGCAAATTCACCTTTCATATATCCATTGCATGGACTAGGAGAATTACCACAAGCATTTGCAAGAGTTGCGTCAGTTCATGGCACTGTTATCAAATTAAATTCAACAATAGGAGATTTTGTATACGACAACGATAATAAAAATATTATTGGAACATACATTGATGGTAAATTAATTAAATGTGACAAAGTAATTGCAACGCCAACATATTTTAAAGATAAAATGAACAAAGCGCACAGTATTGTAAAATGCATGTGTATTTTGGATAGTCCAATACAAAAACTTGACGGTGCACAATCATGTCAAATTATCATTCCATTTACAGAGTGCAAAAGAAAATCTAACATTTATATTACATACTTATCAAATGAACATAATGTTACACCAGAAGGCAAGTATATTGCGATTGCAAGTACTTTTGTTGAAACAGATAATCCATACAAAGAATTAGACTATGCAATGAAAATTATTGGATATTCATTAAAACAAATATATGATATTACAGATGTATATGAACAATCACAATTCATTGCGCAAAATACTTTTATTACAAAGTCATATGACTCTTCTATAAATTTTGAATCCATTTGTGATGATGCATTGGATATTTATGAAAAAGTAACAGGTATAAAGTATATATTGTAAAAAATTGAAATAGTAATTATATGCAATACTTATTTATTTATTAAACATATTAATTGAATGGGAAAATTATGTGATTTGTGTTTGTGCAAAAATAAACTAAAAAAAAATCATTATGAAGATGAATTATTAGAAAAAGATTATAATGATTTATTTGTGAAGAATACTGGTGCATACGTAGCATCAAGTGATATATTGATTCCCCAAAGAGATTCAATATATTATAAAAAAACATTTAAGATGAATAATTATCACACAAAAATTACTTATCAAATAGAATTTTTTAAATATAAATACATTTGTGAATTATGTCTGTATATACTGATTTATTATAAACAAGTTACAGAAATAGAATCGAATGAAGTAAAAGAAGACAATAAGATTAATGAAATATTCTGTGATTATTTTATTTAATGTTTAAATATTTTTGTTTATATTTTTTATATTTATTATAATAATTCATTCCTCCTTTTTGTTCATTTATATTTATTATTTTTAGATTATCAGTTAAATATTTCGCATATTGTATAAATATTTCTGAAAAATAAGCAACACCCAGAGTTATCCACAAGTATTTTTGAATTGGATCTTTAATTTCATCATTATCATCATCATCTTCATCATCACTATCATCACTATCGTATGATTTACCATATAATTCTTTTTGTTTTTCTGAGGTAATATTTTTCATTATATTTATAAATTCATTAAATGCTGTTATGTTTAGCACGTATGCATCATTATTTTTTTGAAAAAATGTCAGAAATATTAATTGATATGGAACTTGGTATTTAATCAAAGTTTCTAATTGGTTTGGCAACACTAATAGATTTTTAAAAATATATTCAAATGTTTGATAATACTCTTTATTTTGTTTATCAATTAAAATTACTTTATTGTTAATCACTTGATTTATTTTTCCAATATTAACACAATCTTTTAGTTTTGTATTTTTGCATAATGTTTCAAATAAATTTAATTTTGCTTCCCATGGATAATATGTTTTGAAATCAAAAGCGTAAAAATATGGTTCATATAAAAATATTAAATTGAATATTGAATTTTTTTTATTAATTACACTCATACTTTTTATAAGATCATTTTTCAATGTTATTTGTTCAATATTACTATCATTCGAATCATGTGTTATTATATCCAAATATAGTAAATATTCAATGATAAGTTTCAGATCGTCACCTTTAACCAAAATTAAATATTTTAAAAAATTAATATCCTTTAATTTATTGTAAACAAATGACAACGATTTTACATTTTTATCATACATATTGCTATAAAATAAATTCACGAATTCTGTAGTATATGAATTTAGTTTGGTAAAACTCATTTTTTTTAATAATTCAATCACATTATCATTTTCACTAAAAACCAAATATTTATCTATGTATTGTATTCGATATATTCCAACTTTCATTATTTTAAATAAAATATCATCATCGTATTTATTGTCAAGTAATTTGTCAAGAATCCCATAAGTTTTTATTGTTCCACGCAAATAATTAAATAATAAATATGTATTTATTTCATTGTGTTGATTATTCAATGGTAATTCAATTTTGTCCTCCACATATAAATATATCCATGGACAATATGGCAAATATTTATTGTTTGGATCAAAATAATAACCTTTAATACAACTCTGTATAATATTTTTAAATAAGATGAGTTGATTTCTTTTTTCTTTATGCATAAACGAGTGGCCAAATTTAACAAAAATAGTATGATCTTGTCCAATTTTTATTACCAATGTATTATCCGTTAAATTGATATTAATATGATTTTCAAATCTGACTCCTATTTTTTTGAATAACTGATTCAAAATAAGTATACTTTGGGTGCAAGTATAATCACTATCATCAAATGGCAATCGCGTTTCTATATTGAACATGATTAATAAAATATTTATAAAAACATAAAATGAACTTTTAATGTCTTTTAAATAGTAATTGCGATCATTGTACAGCGAATCAATATTAGTCTCTGGATATTTTTTAATCAATGCATTTTTAATTTGATTATTAAATAATTTTAGCAAATCTGAATGACATTCATTTGATTTTTGGTCAGCAACATTATCATATTTGACATAGAATTCAATTAATTCACTCATTGCATTGAATTTTGTGAGTTCATTGATATCAAATGTATTTTTTTCATTTACTATGAGTATATTGATTAAATTAATAATCGTTGTTTCAACACAATCTGGCACAATGTTGTCAACACGTTCATAATTGATTGGATTATAATCGCTCAGAGTATTGCCAGATTTACAATTTAAATCGAAATAATTATATATTACATTATTTATATGGTCATTTTTACAATAAACTATATCATGTGTGTTATATATTTTTTCTAAAATTGATTGTAATGACACAAATTTTAATTCTTGATTCAACAACTCAGTAATATAAAGAAACAATATTGAAGTACCACAATTTATCGTATATGATGAATTAAAGTTACTTATTTTTAGGAAATAATCATATGTATTTTTAATAAATGTTTCATAATAATCATCATTTTTAATATCATTTAATGCTTTTAAATTGTTTGTGTGACTGAATATTTCGTTAGTTATACTTTTGTTCAATATATTATTTAATAATCCTGTTATTCTATCGTTTCCCATTTCTATGATAAATTTTTTAATGGAATTTGCAAAGTATAATTTATTATTTTTGAACTCAAATATATCATTTTCTCTTGTGAATTTATTTATTGCATTGTTAAAGTTATCATAATCCATTTTATTTTTATTCAGGGCACCAATAATATTCTGTAATATTTCACTGACTGATTTAATTTTATCATTGTATGTGACTAAATTCTCATAAATATTATTGATCATTGGATGTGTTTGTTCAATATTTGTGACATCAATGATCAATTTATTAATGATATTTTGAATGTTGTTTACATCAGAATTTAATAATTCACCAAATATATTTTTATATGTTTCAGCATATTCATTCAAAAAATTTACATCAAATTTGATATATTCACAAATATATGGATATTTATTCATCAAATAATTAAAATAATATATATACAATAATTTATCCATATCAATATTATTTTTAATACCAATACATTTTTTTGGCATTGTAATTTTTTTAATAAAACATTTTTCAATCCCTTTGCATATTTTGTTAATATCCAATAAAAAAAGATCATCATTTATAATTTTAATATTATTCGTCACATTATCAATCAAATCGCTGAATATTGTGTGCAAATTATTTATTTGAAATACATTTTCGATATTAGTAGTATTGTATGCATTCGAAATACCAATTATTTTATTTTTTTGTGTATTGAATATTTGTCTAAAATGATCAAGACATTGTTGTTCATCATATTTGTGATTATTATTCAAAAACTTCAAAAAAATATGTAATGTATTTGACTCGACCATAATTTTTATTGGTGTTATTTTTATTGTAAGATCGTTATTAAAATTAAAGAATAAATCAAAAAAAATATTACTATTATTATTATGTTGTTCATATTTACGTATATTTTCGAGGAATTTTTCTTTTTTCATAATAAGACCATCAATCATTTGATGTTTCAATATAATTGCAGCAGCATCATTATTTTCATCAAACATAAATATATTTTCAATGTATGGCGATTCAATAAAATTTCTATATTTATTCAAGTATTGTTCTTTTACTAATTGAATAACTCTATTTTTCACCAATTCAAAACTTTCATTTGACATTGAGGCAATTATTGGATGTATTTTTGGTAATACATTTAATATATCATCTTTTTTTTTTTCAATCACAAACAATATTTCATTTGTATTAATTGTATTTTTAATATTTTTATTTTTTTTGATGTTATTCAAATATAATATTCTACTATCACTGTCTATTGCATTGATCAGTGACAAATTGTAAAGTTTGTAAACATTAACAGTATCAATGAATTCGTTTGTTAATATACCATTTTTAACTTTTGTTTTAATTTTATTATTATTCATTATTATATTATCATTTTCATCCACTATTATATATTCAGGTTTATTCAACAAATTGCTTATTTTACCAATGTTCATTATTGGATCAAATTTGAATCTTACCATATCAAATATTAAATCATAATTATATTTTTTATTTATTGCCATATCATTCAATTTGTTTGTATTTATTGGTTGTTCATCACAAATTTCTGAAATATTTTTATAGAATTCTTCATATTGAGTATTTTTGAAAATATTCGTTTTATCCATATACATTTTTAATGTATTTTTGTTACTTTTAATCATATTATATAATCATAAAAAATATAAAAATAATAAATTAATAATTATCATACAAATCAGATGTATCAGCAATATTTGGATGAATAATATCGTTCGCAATTGATTTCAAAGATTTTTGCATGTGTTCCCAACTTTTTATTTCATTGTGTAGTATTTCATCATAAATTCTTGCCAAAATATAATATGGACACTTGATGTAATGTTCATCATGAAAAGATAAACCAATATCATCATATTCATTAGTTTGTAATTCTCTTTCCAATAAATCCAATAATTCTACTTTAGAACTCATTTTAATAAATAAAAATAATTAAAGAATACTACAAACAATTAAAAAATCAACTTTTTTATAACTCTGTTAACTCTATGATTAAACTTGCATTAGAGTTAATCATTCTATCCAAATTATCATCTTTGATCCCAAATGTTTTTTCTCTGATATTTGATTGTCCCAAAGCAATAACATCTCCCATATACCAATTAGTAACTTTAAATTGCGAATTTGGTGAGAACACTACTTCCGCATCACATGAGAATTCAGAATATTGCCCAACAAATCTTCCAGTTTTAGATTTTATCAAGAATATAGTTCCTTCTTTTCTATTTTGAAAATTACTTGCATTTTCAACAGCAACAGTCCATAAAGAACTTGCAGAATTAAAAGTCTTCCATATTACATTGCTTCCCACCAAATATCTTGATCTATCAACTTGTTTCCCTGTTCCCATGAAAACTTCTCCTTCAAAAACTGGTAACTTTACAATTGTATCATATAAGAATTTAATATATGGTGTGACATTATTAATTTCATTCTTAATAATAGTTTCATTTAATATTCTCGAGAATACTTCATTTGATGTATATAAAGTCAATGCCAATATATTTTCCACTGTTAAATTTTTATCTAATGATCCTGAAGCAATAATACTTGTGGTAAATACTTTACTGTTCCAAAACAAAGGAGTTTTGAATATTTCACAAAATTCTATTTTATCTTGAATTTGCACAATGGATGTATTATTTCCAGAATCTATCATTTTATAATCATTATCAAACACTAAATTTATGAAATTATCCATTCTTTTTCCAACTGTGCTAACCATATTATTATTCATCAATATTTCTCTACTAGGTTTATTCCCCAAATACAATACTAATTTGTCAAATTGGTTTTTGACACTATTTTTCAAATTCAACATATTATGACTAACATCTTGATAATTACCAAACAATTTTTTGATTTTTGGATTATTTATCCATTCCATGAATGCCAAACTATTTATTTTATGAATATTTTCAAGATTTGGATCAGCATTTATTTCCAATAATACTTTAATTACATTGAAATTAGAATATATTACAGCTTCCATTAAAGGTGTCTTATCCAAATGACCTCTAACATTAACACATTGTGATTTGCTCAAACATCCAATCACTCCCGAATACGTCATTAAAATTTCCAATGCAATCTTTTCATCTTCAAATTCACCACGAGCTAATTTAAAAAGAATATTAGTTGCTGGATCCGATAATAATTTTTTAATATCATCATTGTTTTTGCAATATGATAATGCGGTATTTCCATATTTATCTTTAATATTAGTATCAGCTTTACCATTAATTAATAATTTTATTGTTTCTTTATCATTTTTGATTACTGCAATATGCAAAGCAGTCTTACCTTCTAAATCAACAGCATTAATATTTGCACCAACAGATAATAACATTCTAACTGCATCCAATTTATTGTAATAAGTTGCAATGTGTAAAGAAGTAGCACTAGGTAAAATTGGATTATTATTTTCAGTTTTCTGTTCCAAATCTGCCCCAAACTCAGCTAATACTTTAATGCATTGTGCTCTATTTTGTTCAGCAGATGCCATTAATGCAGAGAATCCATCAATTGATGCCATATAACTTACAAATTCTTCACTCACAGAATTCAATAACATTTGCAATATATTATGTTGCCCATTTCTACAACATATTAAAATCATTGTCTCATCTCTTTTGTTAATTAATCCATCTACAATTGCTCCTCTTGCCAATAAATTCTCACATATTTTAGTTGAACCATACTGACAAATATTATAAATAGGTGGATTACCATTTTCATTCATATAATTTATGTCTGCTCCATTATTCAATAATTCATCAATGATACAAGGATACAATTTACAACAAGCAAACCACAAAGGTGAATTTCCCAATTTATTTGGTTGATCTACTGGTATTCCTTTTGATAAGTAATATTTTACGTGTGGTAAACTCCCTTTGACCACAGAAGTAAATAATAAAGTTTCATTATTATCATTTACTTTATTTATAAATTCTGGATAATTATCCATTATTACATTGGTTAGTTCAAGATATTTTTGGGTGTCAATATGATCAGGTTTTGGTGGAAAACAATATTTTATAATTTGTTCAAATTTTGGTTTAGCGCTATTATTCACTATTAATTCTTTTACAAGTTCTGACATGCATTTAGCCATTGCAACATCCAAATAATCATTAATATTAAAGTTAGTATTTTTAATTGAATTATATTTTTTTATAATGTGTTCTTCACTCATATGCATATTAACCAGTTCACTTGAATCATCCATATTCTCCATCAAATTTGTTGTTTTTATCCATGCATGTTTACCAGTCTTTTTATATTTAATAAAGTTTATTAATGATTGTCTTCTATTATTTGGAATTAAACTACCAGCATCTATTAAACGTGCAGTTGATAACCAAAAACCCCCTTTAGCTGCACATGTCAAAGCAGTTTCACCATCATTATTTTGTACATTCAAATCTATATCAGGATATTTATCCAATATTAATTTAATTATTTCCACTTGCCCAGTATGTGCTGCCAAATGAAGAGCATTATTTCCATCATCATCTTGAAATAATATATCATCTTGTGATGATTTTTGTATGTATCTCTTTGTATCATATGATGTTGTTTTTGCACTTGCTTGTACAATAAAATTTTGCAATGTATTTCTGGAATCTTTGTAATTTCTTCCATATTTAATATTTTGTTCAATATATACTTTTGGTGCATCTATTATGATTTGTGGTGGTTTATAATTAGTCACAATTGGTTTACTTGTATCAAAGTTAATGATTTCCGCACTCGCAAATTTACTTGTGAATCTAAAATCACTCAACTTTCCAATATTTATTGTCATACCATTTCTAATCGATACTATTTCATTCAATAAAAAGTCCAATTTTTCGATCATACTATTATTATAAACTGATTTGATTGCATTGATCTTTTGTTCAGATAAAGCTAAACACAATTCAATCAAATTTCTACTCATTTTATCTTTGATTTTTACTAGATCAAATAGATAAGAGGCAATATCATCAATTTGTAACGTCATCCATTTTTCAAATAGAAAATCATTTTTACCATGATTGTTCAAAACTTTACAATTTATTTGTACATCTTTATCTAAAAGAGAATTTATTGTTAATGTATCAGAATCATTATCACTTAATAATACCCATTCTTTAAAAATTCCTTGACTATTATCAATTGGTATTTGAACAGAAATTTCGTTCGTATAATTATTTCCAACTTTAAATTTATGTTTATTTAATTTTAGATTGATAGGAATAGTTGATGATGCTGATGATATTTCAAACAATGCTGTTAATTTATTGCATAATGTATCACCATTTTCATCTAGTTCAGCATATCTAAAAGTACCTTCCTGAGTACCAGTTGTTCTTAATCCTTCCAATAATATTTTATCACAATTTCTACCAAAACCAACAGCATTAACACACACATTGGAGCTCCAATTATCTTTCAATATTGATCTAAAATCACTTATTAACTCTTCTCTATTACCTCCTGATTCTCCATCTGTCAAAAAAGCAATATTGATATTACTGATATTATTTGGATTATTAATATCTTGTATATTATCAGATGATATGAACATTTTTAATACATCTTTTATTTTATTAAATGCTGCTTTAAAATTAGTACCTCCACCAGCAGACATTGATTTTATTATTCTAGTTACTTCTTCGTCTGATCCATTAGTATTGATTAATTCTGCATTACTATCATAAGCAACTATTAATGTTTTTACATGTGGTGATGTTTTTGTCAATCCCATAATATGCAAAAGAGCACATTCAACTTGTCTCCAAGGAGATCCTGCCATTGAACCACTTCTATCTACCACTGGAATGAACAAAGAAGGTCTTGTTTTAAATTTTGGATTATCAATACATAACTCTAATTCGGCCAATGAAATATCACATTTATTATATTTGTCTTTTAATTGTAACAATTTTGATGACCAAATATGATCTTTTATTGGATTTATTCTAATTTGATTTTCCGACATACTTTTTATTTGAACATAAGTATCAATCATCCCATTAATTTGTGTTTCTCTGGGAGCATCATTTGCATTAAAATTTATTAAATTTCCCCTACATGAAGGGCATATTTTAACACTTTCTAATACTTGTATTAATGATTGTCTACTAAATGCCTTTTTGCAACACGGCACTGTGATTGGATCTTCCAATAGTTCTAAGGTGATGGGACATATCAAGTTTGCTTCTATTTCTTCTAATTGTATATTATTCATTGTAATTAAAATGATATATTTTAAGTATAAATCATATAGATAATTAGAATTTCAATTTTTTATCACAAAAATTATAAAAAAAAATATATAAGATTATTATATAAATATGTTGGATAATCACACATTAATTTTAATAGTTGCAATTGTCATAATTGTAATTGTTATCACAATCAAATACAAACATGGACACGTACTTGCAGAAAAAGAAGGATTCAGAGGAAGAGCATGGTCTAGATATAGATATAGATACCCATACAATTATCCATATTATTCTTACTATAATCCATACTATTGGTGGTATTAATCGTCGATTCATATACTAAAGTAATATTAATCGTCGATTCATATACTAAAGTAATATTAATCATCGATTCATATACTAAAGTAATATTAATCATCGATTCATATACTAAAGTAATATTAAACATCGATTCATATACTAAAGTAATATTAATCGTCGATTCATATACTAAAGTAATATTAATCATCGATTCATATACTAAAGTAATATTAATCGTCGATTCATATACTAAAGTAATATTAATCATCGATTCATATACTAAAGTAATATTAATCATCGATTCATATACTAAAGTAATATTAAACATACAAGTATACATACTTTAAATTTATTCAATACATAAAAGATATTATGCATTGAAATTTAATAAAAAAAATGAAAATCAAACAGCTTGATGACATCAATGAGACATATGAAAAATATAAATATGACAACTAAAACAAATACTTTTGATATACTAGATGATGCACCACAAATGTGTTGTATGCGTTCAATCGAAAAACCATTTATTGTTCAATTTAATAATGGATATGCAGATTTGAATACTGGTAAATTCACTATTGGAGAACTATCATCATCAACACTCACTAATATGAACATTAATTGTAATTATCCTATTGTAACTGATATTGATGATCAAGATATAACTAATTATTGGAGACATGATGCAAACTTAGTACCATATGATCAATGTGATGTGCAAGAACAAATGGTTGGTTCATTTTTGAATGGTCTTTATAAATATAAAAATGTGAATTTGTGGGCTGGTGGTCCAAAAACTGGAAAGACAACTTTCATGAAATTGATTCAAGAAACATTTGGAAATGAATATTGTAAATCTATTACATTGGATGAAAATAGACATACTCAAGATATGATGGATATAGGAAAATATACCACACATCAATGTTGGAATGATATACTTGATATTGTCAGTGATTGCAACAATAAAAAAATATTATTTATTGATAATGTTTGTTGTGAAGATGCACCAGCAATCATCAGTACTATAAAAAGTTTTGTGACTGGTAAAGATAATTATAAAAAATTAAATATTGTTATAATTACTAATACTTTTAGTATTCCAACAGTATTGATGAATGGTATGGCAAATATATTGACTTTTCATAGTACATATGATGGATCCGCAGAAATTGATTTTGAGAAATTAAAACCAGGATTTGTGAGAGTTGCATTGAGAGGATATATGAATTATAAAAAAGATTAATTTATTCACATTTTACATCGTTTACATTGAATTTTTGATTATCTAGAAATTGCATATTTTGGTGATCATACATTTTATATGCAATAACTTTCCAATCATTACCATATGCTCTATTTAAAAAATTATGTGGTTTATTTGGTGTATTAATATAAAAATATGCAAAACTTGTTCTATTCAAAGGAAATAATTCATCATGATTATAATAATAATCTTTGTATAACTCTTTTACTTTATCATTTGAATAGTGATATATATTTTCATCATCAAAATATTTCATGGAAAATATATCTATGAATGGATACTTGTAATCAAATACTTCTTTTGTACCATCATCCCAATCCCAATTTCTATTCTCAGAATGTATCATATCACCTTTATTAAAAAATATTCTATATCCGCCCCAAAATTTTGAAATTCCAATGTCATATTTTTTGAATTCTTCTTTTAAATTTAATAATTTTTGTTCATCTTTCTCCAATATTACCACATCTGCATCATCATCCCATGGTATAATATCGCCATGTCTAAGTGATCCAAGTAAAGTACCACTATCAGCCCAATATAATAAATTATTATCTTTTGCAATTTGATCAAAAGTGAACAATAATTTTCTTAGATTATTGAGTGTTTTTTTATCAGTACAGAATGCTTCTTTTTTTGAAAATAAAAATTGATTAGCACAAAAATATAAAATAATTATTATGATTATAAATAATATTATGTAGATCATTATAATTATATTATAAAATTTTTATAAAAAGTTGAAAAACTAATGATTTGCAATGCTTATTATAGTAAAGATGTTATAAAATGAAAATCACAAAGATATTCAAGTTATTATCAATAATTTCATTGATATTGATCCATATTTTTGGATTTATTATATCACTTTTGTTAATTATTGCTGATATAAATAAAAATAATATGAATGGATTGACTGTGAGCATGATAATATTTTTAATGATATATGGTGTAAGTATTATATTGTTTATTGCATTATTTATTGTAATGTATTATTATTACAATAAACCAAGAATAGATATCACTGATTTAACAGAATTAAGTAAACATTATTGGCCAAAAGATAGACCAGTTTATTAATTAATTTTTTTATTAGTTTTTTTATTATTTATATATCTAGCCAAACATAACAAGAGTGCGATAAATATAATTAATGCAGTCCATTTATAAAGAGGATCTACATTCAATTGCCAAAATAAATCAATGAACATATATATATCTTATTTAGATATTTTTTTCAAGATACTTATTGACTGATTTTTCAATAAAAAAAATTGAAATGATAATATATTGTTGAGTCTATTATGAATGTAATATTTAAAATAAAAATGTTAGGAAAAGACAAAGAAATAACCAATAAAAATACTATATTAAATGAAATTGATAAAGCATTAGGTAAAGATAAACCACCAGCAATTGAATTGTTATTCTTTCAACCTTTTTCAAAATTTACTTTTTGGGGCATAAACATTCCAAATTTGCCATTTGGCCATGTTGCCGTTAGATATACTTACAAAGGAGAAAATAAAATAATGAATATTATTGGTTATGATCCAGATAATAAAATGATTAATTTTGTGGATCCAACAGAATATTTGTTTGGAACTAACTTTGAAGGTTGTCCTAGTCCTCAAGGTGGCATTTATAATAGAGAAATCGTATCAATAAGAATAGAAGAATATTCCGAAGAAAAAATTAAATGGATTGATGATTTTTTCAATAAAACAAATACAAAAGATATAGAGCAAAAAGCTTCTTTTTCATTGGTATTGTTTATTATTTTTAATGCAATTAAAGATTACTTGCCATTTTCATTGTCTGAAAGTGGTAATTGTTCGTATTGGACTTCAAAAGGTCTTGTGGAAAGTGAATTATTGAATTATCCATTAATGTGGCCAAAATTGATCTTCATCCAATTGTTCGAACAAGAGGCAAGAAAAGATAAAAATAATGTTAATGTGGTATTATACAAAAATGCAAAAGAATCACAGAGAAAATATGGATCATCAAATAATTTACCAATAGTTAGACCAACAAGTCCTTATCAATTGTTATATAATATTGAATATCACAATTTGGATAAATTTGCAAATATTATTGTTGAAATAGAAAATGACACTGCTGTAATTATAAAAAAAGAAAGAGTAGAGGCAAGTTATTTTAGATATCATAGATCAGAAATACTTTTTGGAATTGGAGCAATTGGTTATTTGGCACATTTTGTAATAAAAAAAGATAAAAATAATACTGTTTTGCATAGAACTTTCACAAAATCAAAGAAAATATGGGATATCTTGAAAAACCATAAAGTAACTGTTAATGCAAATGAATCTATCAAAAAAAGATCACAGTTAATAAGGAATAATAAATCTTTCAAAAAAGTGATGAGCAAGATTAGAAAAATCAAATAACTTTTATTTATTTAAATAAAAAAATTATACTTTGAAAAATATGTTCATTATAGATTCTCCATTTGGCATGTAATTAAGAAAAGATTTGATCCATTTTTCATCAAACACGAAGAAATGAATCATAAGAACACCTAATGTCAAATCAGTAAAATTAATGACAGACATAATACCCACATGGAATCCCAATGATAAAAACCAGTAATAGAATCTTGTATTATAAAAGCATCCCAATGGTAAGAAAGATATTTCAAAAACCAAAGAAAACCATGTTGCAAATTTTAATAATATTTCTGGAGAATTCAACAAAAAATTTCTGATAAAATTATCTCTTGCCAATGGACTATTCAATACATGATATAATGCAGAACCATCAATCCAACTTGGACAATCTAATTTATGCAAACCACTGATTGTATATCCAATAGCCATTAAAAACCATGATACATTATAAGTAACATGATTATCAACACAAAATGCCATAACTAACAATAACCAACCAACATATGCCATTCCAGGGTTTGTAATTAAAATATTTCTATTTAATAGACAAGCCCACCCATACCATAACAAAAATGCTGATACTCTAGAGTAATATCCAAAAGTAAATGTTAAAGATAATATTATTAATCCAAATATCAAGTATGTTGGATTCATGATATTCAAGATGTTTGGAAATAATTTATATGTTGGATTTAGAGTTGCATCACCAATGATACCAGAATTGCCAAATAATTCATTTGCCCAAAATAATAATCCAGAAAAATGCCATGTGAGGTAAAGACCAAAAATATATTTAAATGTATTTGCCATTTGATAATTATGTTCATTTAAATGAGTTATGCAATGTGTTATTTTTTCAATTTTTTTATAAAAAATCAGTTAGCAAGTACTTGACAACTTTTTTGCATATATTTATTTAATTTTCACAAAAAAAATTGAAATTAATAGTATTTGCAAAGGTTATTACAATTGAATACTTATTATAATAGATAACATGGATTACATCTTTTTATTGATAATTGGTGTTATGATTTTAATGATAATATATGAAAGTTTATTTCCCAATGTGAAATTGGAAAAAGTGAAGAATTGGTGGACCAGAGTATTTGGGTTTAATTTGTTACATTTAGTGATATCGATGGTAGGTTATATAATTTGGGAAAAAATATGGGGTGGCAAAAGTTTACTTCATTTTAATTTGAGTGCATTACCTCTGGGATTATTAGCATATATTTTAAATACATGGGTGTTCTATTGGTGGCATAGAGCTCGTCACGAAATATATCCATTTTGGTTATGGCTTCATCAATTACATCACAGTCCAAAAAGAATAGAAGTAATAGTATCATTTTATAAACATCCATTGGAAATAATAAGTAATTCAATAATTGTGATGATATTTGTATATCCAATTTTAGGATTAACAACTGAAGCAAATAGTTGGATGTCATTTTTTTCAGCAGTGAGTGAATTTTATTATCATTCAAATATTAAGACTCCGCATTGGACAGGGTATTTTTTACAAAGACCTGAAATGCACAGATTACATCACTTGCAAGATATAATACGTTGTAAAAATTATGGTGATTTGCCAATTTGGGATATTTTAGGAGGTACTTTTGAAAATCCAATTGAAGCTTGTAAAACTGGATTTTCAAATAATAGAGAAGATGATATAGATGAAATGATTTGTGGAAAAGATGTATTGCATGCAAGTAAAAAATTTGATTTCAATAAAGGAAGATTAGCTATTTCATTAATATTATTGTTGGGATTATTGGGAACTATTGGACATGTCAGTAATAATACAAGTCTTAAAGGTATTGCTTTTACCACTGTTGCTTCACCATTACCTCTTGTATTCTCTCATTATAATAGTATTGAAACTTTCTCCACAAAATTTGATCTGAATGTTACTTTGAATGACGATACTAATATAATTATGAAACTGGACAATAACTTGTATGGTAAATTAAAAGGACCATATAACTTGAGAAATGCATATGGTGTGATATTCAGTCATGGACCATTTTTTGATAATAGACAAAGTATTTTGCTCAGACAAAGTGTGTTGAGACATGGAATATGCAATGGAGGTCAACTTGCAAGAGATTTCGGATTTGATGATCATGTGAAAAGTATAGATATTTCTATTAGATCAAAGACAAGAGGTAATAAAAATAAAATGTGGAAAATGGGATATGTTTGTTGATTTTTTTATTTGAAATTTTTATAAAAAAATAATCAATAAACTTCATTATTGAGATATTCTGCACTTGTAGTGAACATGTTATTTCCAATAATTTCGAAGAAAATTTCTGATGTTATTTTAGCATCATGTGTACAAGCTCCATCATATAACACTTTTAATATATTTTCAGCATCATATATTGGATTTATTGCATTTTTAATTTTTTCTCTTGTTTCATTTAATGTTTTTTCAAAATATGATAATCCACATGCATTAATAATTTTTAAAATTTTTTGTTGATTTTCCAGTGGTTCATCATCATTAAACAATGCTTTGCTATATTTAAAATAATCAATAATATCTTTATATTTCAATGACATTGATGGCTCATCAAATTGTGCCATTGGATTTATTGCACTAATCAATGAATTATCCATCATAAAACATTCACTTGCCACCAAACATAACACTGTACCACATGAAAATGCATATTCTGATACAATTATTTTAAATGTATCAGAATATGCATTTTCAATTTTTTAAATTTACATCCATCCATGAGTCTTGCATAATACTACAAATGATTGTTGAGCATCACCAATATTATATGCAACAGCATTATGTGGATCCAATCTTGCCTCACCTTCCAAAATTTCTGATTTAATACTTACTAATAATGCTTCGATACTGCATGCTGGACTCCATCCACTTTTGGTCAAAATTTCCATACACAATGCACCACCAGAAGTAATATGTCCTGTTAATCTCTTAAATCTAGGTCTAATTACTCTGACAAATGGAGGTGCATATGGATAATCAGTACCAAATTTCATTTCCAATTCTATTTCTTTAATGCCATACTTTTTCATATCTTGTCCAATTCCATATTTTTCATCATATTTGTAAATGAAAACTTTCCACAAATACAAATCATTGGAATTTACATCAATTCTAAACCCAAGTTCATCAGGATTACTTTTGATAATAGTTTTATATTCTCTAATTAGTTTCTTCAAACCTTTTGTCATGACAAATGATTGAATTTTTGAATTTTCAACATATATATCTTTATTGAAAATTTGATTTAGTATCATAATATTAGTATTATTTTTCATTATTATAATATATTTTTGCAACAATGCATTTTCATCAGGACACACAAATATGTCTGTTGTCTTTTTATATTTATCCTGTTCACCAATAATTTCGAATACACCAACAACAGACATATTTTTGGTAACACTTGAACCATATCCATATGACAAATTAATATTGTTTGACAAATATATACCATTACCATGTGCAGCACCAGCAGTCATCAAAGTTGTACCACTGCAATTTTTAAGACCATTTCTCATAATTGAAAACCAATTTTCCCATTTACTTCCATGGAATAAAAATTGTGTTTTTTGATTATTTTTGGTTTCATTGAATGTATTATTAATATAAGATGGATGATTAATATCATATATTTTAATAGATCCAATATCATATTTTTCATGAAAAGTCTTATTCCTAATTATTTCTAATTTACAACTCAAAACCATAAATCTCAATAACAAATAAGTATCTTTGCTCAAATATTTTACCAAATCACTATCACTATTTGATATGTCAAACACTTCCATCAATTTTTTTTCATTCAATTCAGAAACAATAGAATCAAGCTTTTTAAAATTTTTGGAACTATCAAAATTATTTTTGTTCAATGCAGATACTTCTCCTCTCTTCATATTTACATTTTTATCATTTAAAAAATTTGTTGGAAATGGATCAAATATTGACATCTTTCTTTGAGATTTAATACCACAAACCATACTTTCAAACAAAAATAAAAACATATCTATATCGTCTCTATATTTATTTAATACTGGATTGCCAAATTGATTTTCTTCATATTTATACATACATTCATCTTTTCCACAATGTATATAATCATCTGGAGTATATTCCAATAAATCATTACATCCAACACAATGATTCTTCAAATTATCCAAATCAGATTTTATGAATGCCAATATATCATAAGTGTCATTAATAGTGACAAAATTTTTATTTTTCAAAATATTGATCAAATGATCAACTTTGGGATCAAGAGTTGGATTCAACAAACAAAAAACATTGTTAACATCAAAGAATTGTATTTTGAATATTTCATTTTTATTATCATAAAAAGCAATGATTTTATTGTCTAAATCCAATTCCAATTTAATATCACATGTAAAAGCTAATTCGACGAGTTCATTCATTTTAATTCTTTACATTAATACATAGGATTTAATAGTCTTTGATTATCAACTTTTTTATAAAAAAAAAGTTGATAATATAATGACATATATATTATTGATTGATACATATATTTAATAATGCCAAAAATAAATAATGTATCTGGAAAAATGACTATTATGAAAAGACTTGGAATGAATAAACTAATAAAATCATATATGTGTTCACTTTCAAAAATGATTTTGTTGGAACCTGTTTTGGCTCAAGATGGGTATACATATGAAAGACAAATGATAGAAAAATGGTTAATTGATAATACAAAAAGTCCAGTCACTGGAGAATATATGAATAATGATTTAATTGAAGTTCACCCAATAAAATCTCGCATATCAGATTTATTGGAAAAATATCCTATGTATAAAAATAAACAATATGTGATCAATAATGATTATATGTCAAATAAAAAAAAGATTATCAAATATATATCACAAAATAATTATATGGAATTGCAAAAATACACTAATTTTTATTTGTTTGACAAAGTGAATGGTTCGGATTTCTATCGTTCAGTAATACGAGCATCCAATGAAATCCAAATTTATATACTTGATAATTCCATTGACATTGACAAAGTAAAATTAAATGAAAATGAAGATATATTTACGGTATGTTCATCATATATTTTTAAATATTTTATGAATAAATTTGAATTGGAAACACACCAATTTGTGATAAATTTCACAAGTAATGAATATGATGGTGAAATTGTTGTATTGTGTTTAAAGAAAATGAGCAAAGATATTAAATACTTGCAAAATAATAAATATACAAATGTTTTGGATATTTTTGTTCAAAAAATATATAAATGTGGAAATCTAAATATTGTAAAACAATTTCATGAATTGATAAGAGATAATCTTAATAATCAACAATATTATTATTATTTGGGTATGTGTTTAGATGGTCCACAAAAACATATATTAAATGTTGCTTTTGAATTTCAAACATGCAATGTAATTGATTATGTTATTGAAAATATTATCAAACTAAATAGAAAACAAAATATCGCTGATGTAAAAATAGATTTATGGAGACATGGAATATATGAAGACTCGAATTCACAAATCATATATATAATCAAAAATGATAAAATACATTATGAGAAAAAAAAAGAATATATTTCATATTTTATTGAAATAAATAAATAAAAAAATGAAATTTGATGATAATATGATCAAATGATTCATATATGGAGAATATTATATGCCAAAGAGAAAAATTAGAATATCTGCAAAAGAAGAAATAAATAATTATATATGTCCAATATCAAGAATGATAATGAAGAGACCTGTGTTAGCTGCTGATGGATATATGTATGAAAAAATGCATATGAGGCATTGGTTATCAAAAAAAGATACTAGTCCTATGACAAACAAAATTATAAATAATAAATTAATTCACATGGTGTCCATTGAGAAACATATAAATGAAATACTTGAGAAAAGTCCAGAACTAAAAACTAATCAATTTAATTATTCTTATGGTGAAAATAAAGATCATATTATGATGAATATATTGAGTGATAATTTAGATGATTTGTTGGATTATAGTGATTTTGTATTGAGTGATGTTTATGAAGATAAAATGTTTATGGAGAGATTGAAAAAAAAAACCCCAACAGAAAAAGTAGTCATTCATGTTATTGATAATTGTATAGATTTGTACACAATTATCGATTATTTATTTTTGAATTGTAATGATAATGTGAGATTACATCTTGTTCAAAAGATTCCAATTTTAGATTTTATGTGTTGTGTGACTAATAATTCAGAAAAAATATGTTCAGATAAAACTATTAATGTATGTATTGATAGAATGATCGAATGTAATTTGATTGAAAAAAATGATATGTTGCAGAAATTTTTGTTGACTGTGTGCGAAAATAATTCTTGTTCAACAATAATTAAGTTGTTGGATTATTTGCAAAGTAAATTTGGTGATATTCATGATATGATAAATAAAAAGATGTTCAATGAAATAATGAAAGAAGAATATGAAATTATTAAATGCATTATTAAAATATGTGATAAAAATATGAATGAGTATATTGATGATTTTTCATGTATTATTAATTTGGTTGAAAATAATAAAATAAGTACAGACAAACAACTCGAAATAATAGGATATATAATGAAAAATATAAAATTATGAAAATTTCAATATTCTTGATAATATATTACTTGTTGTATTTTTATCAAAATAATAACATGTTGCTATACTTCCTGCAAGAAGTAATGATCCAAAACCAAAATATTTTAATTTATTTCTTTTGATATTTGCATTTGGTAAACATAATGTATCAACTTTATTTTGTTTTGAAAAATGTGCCGAACCAATGAATACTTGTAAATTTGTTAGCAATGAATTTTTATTATTAATGTGACACGTGTAAACTGGTAATTCTTTTTGTTTATTTAATATTTTTTGTGATGGTGGTTGAAAACAAAAATTATTTTTGTTTAATAATTTTTGATCACTTGATATATTTAACATGAAATATAACAAATATTCATAATTTTTAATTATATGATTATTCTTTTCGATTGTGAAATTATTAATACAAAAATTTATTGCCACCAAATATAAACCATCTGAAGGAATATTATCATCAAAACCATTGTATCCTTCTTTAATTACAACCTCCGAAATATAAGCTTTATTAAGATCAGATTCTTCTCCATGCAATTTAATGTTGTGTAGTGTAATGTTCATATATGTAGATAAATTTGAACAATTTTTATGTGTTTCAACTGGTTTATTGCATATGGATAAATCTATTAAATTTGAATCATTTGTCATCAAATATGTATTTTTGATTGTTTCTTTCAATGAGTCTTCTATATTTGTCATTTTATAATATACACTATGATAAACAAGTTATTCAAATGGTCACATTTTCAATTTTTTTATCAATAAATAACATTTAATCACAATATTTGAATGCATGTACATATTTCTTTATATGATATTGTCCATTATCAACAACATATGTATTTCTTCCCACACATATATTTATATTTTTGTGATGAGGTGAATTTAATAAATCACTAACATTATATTTTTCATGATCAACATCTTTGTAATTTATTGATATTTCTTTCAAAATCAAACATTTTGCTAAACAATCAATTGGTTGATTAAACTTTTTGCTGACTAAAACAAATGATATCAAACTGTGACAATGTTCCAAAATATCTAATGGTTCATTAAAAGTATTACTTTCTATTTTTAATATTTTCAGGTAATTTAATCTTTTGAATGTATTTTGATTCCAATCATCAATTGTAAAATTTGTTAGTTCAATGTGTTCCATGTTTTTTTGATTGTCTTTTTCAAAAATGGTTTCTAGTAAAATATGTTTGTTGTATGATGTTGTTGTAAGTAACAGATGTTTAAGATTAATACATTTGTTCAATATTTCTAATGAATTTGATTTGGGCACATAATTTTTAATGACGAGTGTTTTTAGATTTGGACAATTGGGAAGTAAGTTTATATCATCTAAGTAACCAAGCCAAATATATTCTAGTTTTGTTGTTTTTAATCCTTTAATTCCAAGTTCAAATGTTAAACTAGGGATTTCAATATGTTTCAGATTCATACATCCAAACAAAGAATGTATTGTTTTATTGAAAGATTTTCCAAATTTAATATATTTAATGTTGTTAAATTGCAATTCATTGATGTCATCATCAAAATCATCTGTAAATATTATATGTGTAGAATTTTTGATTAATTCAAACAAATGATTTTTTTCCATGTGCAAATTGTCATACAAACTTCCTATTATTAATTTTTTTGGTTGTATGAATATAAATTTGTTTGTGTAATTTGCGAAAGTCTCTTGTAATTTAATAGGTAATTTAGAATAATGTGTGCCAACCTTAAAATAGTATTTTTGTTCTATTGAATTTTTTAATTTTAATCTCATTTGTTTATTTAAACTTGATAAATTCAATACATATTCTATTTCGTTATTTGTTCCAATGTATCCTTGGGATAATTTAAACTCATCATTAATATAATGTTCAACATTATTTTTTTGCATTGTTGCAAATGTGGCAATCAAAAAAATAATATTACTTGGCAATTTGTGAATTGGAAATGTACATTGATCTCTCTTAATATCAATGTCAATAAAATTTAATATATTATTCACAACTGGTTCTTTGGTTTGATTGTCAAAAATACTCAAATCCAATAATTGTTCTTTGTTTGTTTGATCATTAAATTTAATGTCACTGAGCATATTTTGGAGTTGTTTGTTATTTTCATTTGGTGTATCAAAATCAATTAAATCTTTTGACATTTGCATTGTTATATTATATTTTTATTGAGATATTCAATACTTCAATATTTCAACTTTTTGCAAAAATCAGTCAATAAGTGTTTGATAACTTTTTTGCAAAAAAAATGTCTTGTATTTATTGACTGATTTTTTGCAAAAAAATTGATAATATAATGTATTAGTGGATATAATACTATAATTCAATTATAAATAATATGGATATGTTAGATGCAGTGGGTATGGTATTACCAGCAGATATGTTTAATGGTATGTATGAAAATTGTAAATTCATAGTGCTTGTTAATGATAAAAATGAATATTCTTATGGAAATGAAGTAAAAAAGGGTATCATGGAAAAAGAAATTAACATCAATAGTAATTATGCACATGGTGGAATTGAAGTTTCATTGCAGACAAATATATCTGAGAGAATGACTTATGAAAATAAATATGTTGGATATTATGATGTGAGAATATTGGATGATGCAAATATATACATTGATAGAGATCTATTCAAAATTAATAAGATTGAAATTACAAGTGATTTAAAAACATTGGATCAACTTGAATGTTTTATTAATAATGATGATTTTTGTGAAAGTGTTGTAAAAAAAGATCCATTCATGATTAAATACATCAAGTATTGTTCCAATAATTTTTATAAAAAAATTGTTGGTTTATATCCAAATTTATTTGAAAAAATGGATACATATGATAAAGAGATTATTTTGGCTGCTGTAAAAAAAAATGGTAAATTATTAAAACATGCAAAATATCAAGATCTTGAAATATGTGAAGAAGCAATTAATAATGATCCATCAGCTATTGAATTTGCAAACTATCAATCAAAAAATATAGCTCTTTCAGCAGTAGTATTTTTTGGAATGAATTTGAAATATATATTAGAACAAGATCTTGAAATATGTGAATTTGCTGTTTTTAATGCATATAAAGCATTTGAATTTGCAAAATTTCAATCACCAGAACTATGCAAAATTGCTCTAGAAAAAGATGGTATGTTATTAAAATATGTCATAAATAAAACCGAAGAATTGTGTGATGTTGCATTGAATAATAACATTGGTGCATTTGAATTCTATGAAAATCCATCAGAAAAAGTACAATTAAATGTTATGAAAATAAATGGAATGATGTTAAGATTCATTGAAAATCAATCAGATGATGTCATAGATGTAGCATTAAAACAAAATATACATGCATTCAAATTTATTAAAAATCAATCTGAAGAAATGTGCAGAAAAATATTTGATGAGAATCATAGAATGATAAAGTATTTTAATGTTCAACCAAATGATTTGTGTGTAATTGCAATAACAGAAGAACCAAAATTATTACAATTCATAAAACCAGAATTTCAAACATTGGAAATTTGCAAAATTAGTGTTGATTCAGATGTTAATATGTTGAAATATGCATGTTTCCAAAATGAAGAAATGTGTTTAAATTGTGTGAAAAAGAAAGGTACATTATTAGAATTTGTTGAGTGCCAAACAATAGAGATATGCAGAGAAGCAATTAATCACAGTGTCAGTGCAATATCTTTTGCGAAATATCAAGATATTGAGATGGCATATTTTATATTGAGTCATAATGTGGATCTATTGAAATATGTGAACGATGAGTTTATAACTGAAGAAATCCAAATGATGATCATACATGATAAAGCATACAATTTTAGATTGATTAAAAATCCAACATATGAAACATTAAAATATGTATTATCAAAATCAGGATATTATTTATCAGATATTCCTCCAGAAAAACACACAGAAGAACTCGTATTGATTGCGATTGATGGATATCCACACGGTATTACATTTACACATCTAAGATCAGAAAAAATAGCAGAATCTGTATTGACCAAACAACCATTCCATATGAACAAATTTGATAAAAAATACATTACATATGAATTATGTTTAAAAATTGTAGCATCTCATGGACGCAATTTAGAACATATACCGGTGGAATTCATGACAGATGAACTTTGTACAACTGCTGTTTATGAATGTACTGATGCATTGAGATATGTAAAAAATCCATCAAAGGAATTAATAATGTATGGTATTTCAAAAGATGGGGATTTTTTAAGCTTGTTAGATGATAAAGATAAAACTTATGAACTTTGTATGCAAGCTGTATCCACATCAGGAAGAGCAATAAAACATGTACCATATAGATTCCAAACAAATGAAATATGTGAGATTGCTATTGATAAATATCATTTTGCATTAGATGATATCATAAATCCAACAGATGAAGTTTGCATAAAAGCAATAAAAAAGAATTCTACATATAATGAAAAATTTTTGAAAAATAAATCACCAAGAACAAAAATAATTGGTATTATTAATGGAACATCAAGAGAAATTTATGATTGCGATAATGAATATAAATTAGCAGAAATTATTCATTCAGAACACAAAATAAATATTTACAAAGAAAATAAAATGTTTTATTTGATGGGATTACTTTTAAACCCAAAAGGAGTAAAATATTTGAAAAAAGAAGAAATCAAGAATTTAGATCCAACAGGAGAATATAGTGATTTGATTGCAAAATTAGAAAAAATACATGATTCTATTCCAAAAAATATCACAATTGTCAAAAAATACAATGGTTATTATGATGAACGAGATGAATATGATGATTATGATGATCATTTATATGATGAACATCATGATTATATTAACGAAAATAAACTGTGTAAAGAATGTCATAAATGGTCTACATATTGTAAATGTTATGATAATGTGAATTGTCACAATTGTTATTAAGAATATAAATTGATAGATTTTACATCATCATTGAATTCATTTGTTAATTCATAACATTCATTCATATATTTGAGTATTGAATTACCATCCATTTCTTTATTATTTGATTCGTGTAATGCTATTATTAATTTAATATAATTTCTTATCTCTCTTCCATTCAAATCAAATTTGCATAAATCTTTTATAATATTTTTATCATTGGGCAAATTCCATTTCTCAAATAATTTGAGCCATATTTTCTCTCTTTTATCACTTGTAAATTCTTTATATGATAACATTAAATTTATTCTACTTTTCACCGCAATATCTAAACTCTTCAATCTATTTGTTGTCAAAAATATAATGCCATTGTGATATTCCAATAATTTTAAAAATACTGCTACTAAAGCATTCCTAATTATCATACTACTTTCCCTTTCCTCCAAAAAAATATCAACTTCATCAATCAGTACAATTGCACCCCATCTCGCAACATATTCTATTGTTCTATTTAATGCCATCTCCATATGTTCGGGATCAGTCCCCAAATCACTTACATTAATACTATACAATGGTCTCTTCAAATGTTCTGATGTTGCTTCAGCTGTTAGTGTTTTACCCGTTCCAGGTGGTCCATACAATAAAAAAACTAGTCCATTTCCTTTTCCAGCAATAAAATCATTATATGTTGATGTTTTGTGATGTTGGTTAATCAATGATTTTATTATATTCTTTTTATTTGCATCCAATATGATTGAATCAAATGCTTCTACATCATATGTAATGTCGACTAAAGATTTAATATGTGCAAATCCCCAAGTTTTGTTCATTCCTAAATTATAAACACTCACAAATGGAAATATAATTGCCTTATCTAATCTATTCAAAGTATTTTCATCAACCATTTTTTCAAATTCAAAATCAAAAGGCAAGTTTGCATATTTTTCCAATCCTTCATAATCAACCATAACTCTTTCATTCTTTTCAAAACAATAAATAGTATCATCTTTATTCACATATTGTTTTCCATTCAAAAACATATGTTTTATGGATTTATACCACAATAAAATCTTTTCACCATATGTCATAAATAAATTTATTGTATCATTATCAACCATCGAAATTTTTAATGAATTTATATTTTTAGTTCCGGTGAATTTTTTAATCTTAAATTCCAAATTAGCCTCTGATAAATTTCCACCAGTTGGATATATTACTTTCCCATACAATACTAAAGATTCATCTTTATCTTCAACATAATTAAAATAATCATATTTAAAACAAATATCATCAGTTTGATATTTTATCTTATATATTGCGTTACTATTGTCTATGTAATACCATAAAGAATCAAAATCAATAATACCAGTTTTAATCAAATTATCCATCTTAGTATACTTATCCCCAAACAATTCATTCACAAAATCATATATTCTTTTAACATGTTCATCTTGATTATTTCCGGAATCATATTTCTTTCTGATGATATTTATCGAATAATATAATCCATCAGTTGTTGTACTTGGCTCATCATCAAATAAATTTGGATCAGTATATATATCTTTTAAAATATCCACAAATTCATCATCATAAATATTAATTGCATAAATGTATTTATCATCTTTATCTGCTAATAATACATTCTTTTTCACTTTCTCATAATTGAAAAAATGTGATTGGTTTGAATGTTTTTTAGATTTTTTTGTTCTTTTGCCATATTTTTCAACTAGCATCTTTAATTTTTGTTCAAATTTATCATCTTTATTCATATTTTCTTGATTATTCATCCTTAATATATATTTATTGTTATTTCATTAAGTATTTTCATAAATTAAAATAAATAAGATAATATTATTGACATCACACATTTTGGAATTTTGTAAATATCCTTTGTTTTATTAATCATCAAAAATGTTTTTATTGATTTGCACATAAAATGATATTTGCAATATTGATTGGAAAATAATCTTAAATTTAAACAATTATCCAACAAACATACATTAAATTTTAATTTATTGCTCGTAATACACTTATCACATAATTTTGATTTTTTCAGTTTTTTATCATTACACAATGAAATCCTATTATTATGCACACATAAATTACCACATTCATCGCATCCCATATTATGCATTTTATGTTCCAAACAAAATTTATTATTGTATCTACTCTTTTTACAATTTTTCAAAATACATTTATGATCTATACAATAAAATTGATCACATGATGTGTATGCATAACAATCTTTACATTTTTGATTTAATTGATTATCATTTGTATTTTTATTTTCACATTTCACACAATATTTTACATTATCATCAACCATATTGTAACAATCATTTGAAAAACATGTATGAGATAAACAATAATCATGAATTTTCATTTTTGTACAATTTACTTTAGCACATTCACATTCCAAACAATATTTTATATTATTTCTTTTTTGATTAACACACAAATAATTAGAACATTTACATTCAATACAATAATCACTTCCAAACCAATTTAAATTATTACATGTTTTGATTGCACAAATTTTATTTTTTTGTTGTTCTTTTATTTTTTTTAAATAAATATTATTTATTTGTCTTTTTTGTGCTTTTTTTTCTCTTATCTTTTTATTTTGTTCTTTTCTAGATTTTAAACTTTGCTTTGGACGTAAATTATTTGATTTATTTTTGCATTTTTGACAATAATCTTGTTTACTATTTTTATTTGTGAATACTAAGACATTACAAGACTTGCAATTACTTTTTTCCATTATTATAAAATTTGTTGACTAACATAAAATAAATACATATTCAGTTACTTTAAATTTCAATTTTTTAGTTCAATAAATTAAATTATCAATCTGAACACTTCAATTAATACAAATTTTGGTATTTTTAATCTTTGTTCAATTCTTTTGTTAATTAACATAAAAGTTTTTATTGAATTCTGGATAACTTGTGGATAAAAAGTGTGATCTGTTGGCATCCATATCAAATGATTTTTACAATATTTTTTACTTATTGATTTTCTATTGGTACAATTATCCACAATACATACATTTTCAATAAATTTCTGATCAATAATACAATCGTAACATCTATAAAGATCATATTCATAGATATTATATGATTTTTTTGTATTTGTGTTTAAAAATTTGCCACAATCGACACATTGACTTTTTCTTTTGCAAAATTTATGTTCATTACAAGCTTTTCCTCCATAAAAATCTACTCTATTAAAACACTTGGTAAATGTACAACGATGATCGTGACAATACCAATAACCATATTCACATTCATTTTCACAACATGCCCATCCACATGGACCATGATATTTATTGTGAAACCCACATTTTGTATAAATATTATTGCCATGCATCTTTTTTTCTTTATAAGTATGTTTATTGCAAATCAAACAATAACCACTTTCTGTTTTTGGTTCATTACATTCATAACATGTACAAGTACAATTTAAACAATAATCAATTATTCTTTCATTATTACAATTTAGTGTTGCACATATACAATCTACACAATAGTTAGAATTTTCAGTTTTAAAATTAGTGCATGATATGTACCAACATTCATTATATTCTTTGCATTGTTGACAACAATCAAGTTTATCGTCTTTGTTTGTGAATAAAAAAATATTACAAAATTTACACTTACTTTTTTTCATAATTATTAAACTTGTCACATCATAAATTAAAAACATTACTTTCATTCTAAATTTCAACTTTTTATTTGTTCAATATCTTTCCGAAATTTGATTCATTGGACATATATGGTAAATAGGTTTCGGCAAGATCGTTATATTTCAGTAAAGATGCAGTATTTGTTATGTCAGTTGATGCAATATTTTGTGATTTGTGTATATCCAAGAAAAAATATTCATGTTGTACCTCATCATCTTGTATGTATTTAAATATCCATGTTGCTTCTGGATTTATATCAATAATTCTATAATTGCTTTTTATTTTTTTAAAATGATCAGATTCTATCATTTTATTGCATATTTCATGATGATTCATATTATGATCTTTGTAAGTAATCACCCTATTTTCAGCAAGTAAAAATATATTGAAATCTTTTAAACATATAACTTCACCATCACGTATTGCTCCATCATACATATGAATAAGCGTTTTGACAATGTTTTGATCTATTTCATTATTATTTATATATTTTTCATAATCACTCACAGTTTTAATATCAACCAAACTTTCATCACATTTGTACATATTATATAACATTTCATGATAATTAAGATTACATAGTGGTATTAACATTTGTATTATTTTTATAGACATTTGTATCAATATTGATTTATTTGGATAACATATATTATATTTTTCAATTTTTTAGACATAAAAAGTTGAAATTGTATCATTATAGAATGTTAGTCTATTAATGCATAAATTATATCATATGGATTATATTATTAAATTTATGCAATTGTTGCTTGATGATAATTTTACATTTTATGGTGCAACTATAAAATTATTATTAAGTGGAAAATTTTCACAAACAAAAAATGTTCAATTATGGATTTATAATGAATCTGATGAAATGAATGAAAAATATTTAACCTATTTTAATATCTCAAATAAAACAGATAATAAATGGAAACTTGATAAATCTGAATGGAAAATAGAATTAGAAAATGAATATGCATTAAGCATTAAATTTATTGAAGAAGATAAATTGTACAAATATAATAAATATGGAATAACATTAAATAAAAATGGTTTGAAACATAAAAGTGACATTAAAAGTTTATTAAAAACACTCAATGAAATCATATCAAAAATAAAACCAAAGAAAAAACCAAAATCAAAATTAAGAGATCTACACATTGAATGGGTAGATTATTTAATCAATAATGATTGCCAAGTTTATGGTGGATTCTTATTGAGATACATCATTGATGATGATCTTAATAGAGATATTGATGTAATTTATGAAAATGATGAAACCAAAAATATGTTCCAAATTCTAATAAAATCTGATATCGCAACAAAAATCAATAATGATAAACTCAAAATTGTCACTCCACATGGTGATATAATTATTGATTATCATAAAAAATGTAGTAATGACGAATATCTAGATGTTAACGGTGATGCTTTTTGTAATATTTTAAAATTGTCAAGTGAAGGATTGGATATAAGAGATATTCCAGAAAACATGACATATGTGGAGACGTTCATCAAAGTATTTGAAGATATCAATAAGAGACAATACACTTTAATGAAGGAATTTCCAGAGAAAATAAAGAATAATGGTGATGTAAGATTATTTGTTAAACCATATTTCATGGAAAAAGATGGATTCATTGTAAATTATGATTATTTGATCAAAAATAATTATACAAAAACATTATTTGATTTTTATGTGAATTCAACAGAAGTATGTCAGAAATGCAAAGAAAATAATAAAAAAAACTTTATTGTTGATGATAAAATACATTGCATGAAATGTATGATAGAACTTTACCAAAAATAATTATTTGCCACAATAATATTCTCTATTTCCACAATTGAATGATATTTTTTGTAACTTTACATTTTTTGTTCTATATGAAATGAAAACAAAAAATAACCCCAAAACCAATAATCTTTTTTTATAATTACCCAAAAATTGCTTTACTTCGTTCAATGATGGCATGAAACTTGAAGAATTATCAAGATTTATTAATTTATTTGCCTGTTGCATTTTTTATATTAATGTAAATAAATAAAAGACTGTTCAACACATTAAAAAATCAATTTTTTATGCAACCATACTCATTTTGATCACTGGATAAGAATAATAATTGGACAATTCTACATCATCATAACTCAAATTCTCAAGATATTTTATCTTATTTTCAATTGATTCATTAAGATCTATTTGTTTTTTTATAATTAGATTTGGTTGTGTCAAAGTAACTCTATCCAACTGAGTTTTTAATTCAGATAAATGTTCAGCATATATATGTGTATCTCCCAATGTCATTATCAATTTACCAGGAATATATCCTGTAACATGACAAATCAAATGTACAAACAATGCATAAGAGGCAATATTATATGGATATCCTAATGCAGTATCAACAGATCTTTGATACATCTTGCAATTCAATTTATTATTTGAAACATTGAACTGAACAGTTAATCCATGACATGGTGCTAACACTGCTTCATCAACTTTGGATGGATCATATGTTGTTAGTAAATGTCGTCTACTAGTTGGATCTTGTATTAAATTTTTAATTAAATTATGCAATTGATCAAATCCTTTGTTTTCATAATTAGTATCACAATTTTCATAATTTGTTCCAAAATGTCTCCAATTCCATCCATACATGGGACCCATATCACCTTCTCTATAATCATGTAATTTTCTACTATCCAAAAATTCTCTTGTTGTATTACCATTCCATATGTTCACTCCTTTGTTTTTTAATATGTTAGAATCTGTATGACCATTTATGAAAAATATTAATTCCTCAAATATACCTTTAAAAAACATTTTTTTAGTTGTTAACAAAGGAAATCCCTTTTCTAAATCAAATGTATGTTGATCACCAAATATAGAATATACTTTACCATTTCTTCCATTGTATTCATCACCGGTATTTATTATTTTTCTCACAAGATCCAAATATTGATTCTCATTTGAATTTACATTGCATATATTTGTATATGTTTTGAAAGACATGTCATCTTTTTTTATATTTTCAGTTAATTTGTATTTATACTTATCAAAAGTTGGAAAAAATTTATCACATGTATATTCTTTTTCAAGTTCTGTAATATATAAATTATCAATATTTAATTTCTTTATTGCTTCATTATAAATAGATTCACCACCAATAATATACATTGACTCTATTTCTTTATTTTCATTTGCAAAATATATTGCGGACTCCAAATTACTAAAACTTGATGCCTTATCTAATTTTATATTTGCTGATTTGGACAAAATAATATTGTATCTTGATGGCAACGGTTTAAATTTGTTTGGTAAACTATTCCATGTATTCATACCCATTATTACAGCATTCATTTTCTTATTATCTGTTGTTCTTTTGGTTATATCAGCAAATCTTTTCATATCTTCTTTATTCATAGGCCATGGTAAATCATTTTTATATCCAATACCATTATTTTTAGAATGTGCAACAATTAAATTTAATTTCTTCATAATAATATCTATTTTTATAAAGAAAGAATCTTATTCACTTTTTAAATCAATTTTTTGCAAAAATTCAGTTATTTCCAAATAATGTTTATTTGAAAATAATACAAGTATCAATAAATATCGAACAATTTTTTCAAATAATTGTTTTTACAAGTTCATACATTTTTTTAGCAGCAAGTTGTTTTGCGGCCTTTTTGGATGTTGTTTTCCCAATGGTCTTATTATCTACAAATGTGCATTCAACAACAAATATACTATTATTTTTTGAATCAGAATATTCAGGTATATTTATATTATGTTTTTGAGCAATCTCATTTAATTTACCAATATAATTTAATTCTTGTTCTTGATCTTGGATATCTGTTATCATCTCATTATACGTGAAATTCATAAAATTTATTCCAATATTAGTACTATCAAGCAATTTTTTGTTTTTTTCTTCCAATACATCAATCAATGGTTTGAACATTTCAATTCCCAATTTATATGATATTATTGCATCTTTTGCTGCATATATTAACTCATCTTTGTTTGAAAAAGAAGATTGACCAAATATATCATCTGAAATCAGACTCCAATCACATATTGAATTTGCCTTCTTAATACATGCACCATTAACCATGTTATATAATCTTTCCAAATTTGGACTACTGATATTGGCCATTAATGCAATGTTAACTAGTTCTATTCCACCAGAACAATGACCCAAATTAAATGTATTTGATATTATTGTTAAATCATTTTCAATGCCAACTCCAAATTTAATCCAACTATCACTTATGATAATATTTAATAATCTTTCATGTAAATGATCAAATTTAAATATATTAACTACAAAACATACATTTTTTGTTGCAATTTGTATGAAACATAAAATTTGGTTGTGAGGTTGGTCTTTGAATTTGGGGAAATTATCTTTTGATACAAATTCTATATCAAATCCAACAACATACCTATTTGGAACTGTATTTAAACTTGCATCTTCTTTTAATATGTGATAATATTGTGCAAATTCTTCATTATTATTGATAATATACGTGTTCATTAAATATATCATATATTGTCATCAATATTTTATATGCCTTTTAATTTTCATTTTTTAATATTAATAACTTGAAAGATAAATTAATTACTGTTTAGATTTTTTACTATTATTTGGTTTCTTTTTGATGTCTTTTTCATCATCACTTTTAATATCTTTATCATCTTCTTTTGATTCATCATCATCACTTTTAATATCTTTATCATCTTCTTTTGATTCCTCATCATCACTAGTAGTCTTTTTAGATTTATCTTTAGTGTCTTCACTTAATTCTCCGTCACTTAAACCATTATCACTTAAATCATTGTCTTTATTTTTGCTATTTTTTGATTTATCTTTACTTAAC
>Ga0302280_1000240_pt1 | contig 48127 bp, 22 predicted proteins | sample III_Fen_E1_1_FD_198771 | JGI IMG/M metagenome (GOLD analysis project Ga0302280, IMG submission 198771) | Peat permafrost microbial communities from Stordalen Mire near Abisko, Sweden - III_Fen_E1_1 | ecosystem: Environmental > Terrestrial > Soil > Wetlands > Permafrost | place: Sweden: Abisko... | reverse complement strand
GTAGAGATTTTCGTTGTTTACCATGTATTTAAGACATGAAATTTTTTCTTTTATTTAAAAACTCTATTTTTACTGCTTTATCTAAACTTTTGTAAAAATTTGAATAACTTGTCATTGTTTATTTATACTTTTTCACATTTTAGCTCATTTCTCGTTTGAGTTGTCTTGAGTTCATGAGAATCAAAGCGTTACTGGCTGTTTCTATATCATCCCTTTTAAAGAATAATTTATTTTTACTGGTTTATTTGTGAATAGAATTTTTCTTTTAATTTTCTTCTTTGGCATAACTATCATCATTTAGTTTATTAAGTTTTTCTTGAAAAAGAAGGATATCTTTTCTTTTATTGCTACACTTTTTTTAATTATATGATAACGATTTTCCTCTCATGTTGTGCTCATCTATCTTAAGCTTTAAACTGAATAGAAATAATGTATACTTTTTATCATTCATTGCTTGATCAAATGCTCCTAATTTTATAATTAAACCTTAGTCGTTTATTTTTTCAACGTCTTTAAAAAAATTCTTAGTTGTTTGATCCAACTTCATTCCTTCAAATTAGATATACATATTTCTATGCTATCTCTATTTGCTGGCTTCCTCTTTGATTGTTCCAATCTTAATAAAAAAATGTATACCTTCTCTATGCTTTCTCTTGGTTTCATTATGTCTATCGTCACCACAGATTTAGAACGAGCCTTACGCGATTATTATTATATTTATCGATTTTTTTGATTGTATTTTGTAATCTATCTTTTTTCTATTGATTAATTATTGCTCAAGTAATCTGCATATCCTGTTGCTCCAGCATACTTTAGTTTTTCACCTCTTAGCCATCCCTTCAATTAGTTTTTAAATACGTTCATAAGTTTGCTTTATGGTTTCAAAACTTGTAATTTTCTAAATCCTGGAGGCCCATCTTTATTAATGGTTCCATCAGTACACCTTTCTCTTCTATTTAGAATTTTGTGTACTTTTTTGCAAAAATAAGTGCTTTATTATTATCACATTCATACTCTCTTAATTTCAGATACACGAGGGCTTCCTGAAGAGAAGTCTGCTCCTATCTTTGCTTGAATTTTTAGATCATTTTATCGTAAGATTATTTTCGTAAGTTCAATTGATTGATATTGGTCATGAAAATATACAATAATTATATTTGTCATTCTATAATCTGAATCTCTAACAAATTCTTTTTTCAAAATTCAGAAACAAGAAGTTTATCCAAATAATTGTATAAAGAAAAATATCAGTTTCCCAATTGAATTATATAACTCAAATTCATGATTTAATTTTAGTAATGCCAAGATAAGATAAATATTAGGGTAGAATAAAGTTTGGTTTAACAACATTCAACAGACCAATTCCATTCTAAAGATTTCAATTGATAAAATGAATTGATAAAAATATTTTTATATATTTAATTGATCCCGATTGGCGATGAATAAGAGGATAAACTTTTTACTGACTAATTAAGAAATCTTTTTAAATCATAAAAATGGACAATAAGTAAACTATCGTATATTCAGCATAGTCAACCTTGCCAATTGTTTGCTCAATTGTGAATATTTGCCCTGCAATTTAATTTAACATTAGTAAATATACAACAAATATATAGATAATCATTGCCGAAGTTCCATTATTAAGGACATTTCTAATATTTAATTTACCCTTTTAAAATAACTTAACGCTAGTATGCTTTAAATAAATAAGGTTGGAACAGAATAGTTAGCTTAGAAGATCTCCAATATATTAATTCTCCACTCTTACAAAAATTAAACTTGAGTTATAATAAAATTAGTAGTATTAGATCTTTACGAAAAGCCATTTTTCCTAATTTAAAAAAATTAGTGCTCTGTATAAATAAGATAAATATAGATTCCAATTTTATTATAGATATGAGTCCTTTATCATAAATCCGAACTCACTTACATTTTACAAATTTTCATATAGAGGAGTATATTTACTTAATAATATAGGTTTACTGACACCTCAATTCTTTGTGAAGACATAAAGTGGCTAGCAAAAATGTATCCAAATCAAATTCTTTTTTGTTGTACTTCAAATTGCATTTAGAATTGGTCAGTAATTTAAGAATAAAGCAATCAAAAATCGCTTCAAAACTAAAGAAAAAATATTGTGATATCGAAATATTAAGCTAATTATCGTAATCAGAGAACCAAAGCGAATCCTCCTCGGATAATGAAATAAATAATAATTTATGACCCACATTATTTTTGATATCTATATTTTTAGGTTGCAAAAATATTTCATTCCCCAATAGAAGTAAAAATTATTTCATATGATAAATTTTAGATTTAATTATAAATTTAATTTCTAAATATCATAAATAATTGTTGATCAGCAAGTTCCATCAAGGCCAAGTCCCTATATCTAACAGTATATACAATGTTGTCATAAATAATACTGCAAGCATCACCATTTCCTCCACAGTTTGATTGAAAGCTTTGACAAACTGATAAACACATTGCTTTCGAGGTATTTGTAACTGGATTGCAAGCTGGAAAATTCCATTGACACAAAAATGTTTGATATGCATAATAACAGGATGGATTATTTGCTGAATAATTTAGCTTATACCCAATATAAGTGAAGAGTTCCCATTAATATACTCATCAATAAGCTCTTGCTGGACAATCTACAAAAATACTCCTTGAATCTGTTTATCCTTGTATGATGAATTATATTGTGACCATGTTTTCTATATTTTACAATCTTTACATTATGTGCAGGAATACATATATATGAGTTTACATAGCTGCTGCAAAAAGCTGATGAGCCAAGATCACTGTAAGAACATTTCCCAATTTATTCGCCAGCTATGAGACAAGAAAATATTTGAATGATCATCAGCGAAATTAAAAGTAATACGGTCATGATAATTAATTATATCAAAATATTTAATCTTAATGTGATTGACTTTCAATCATGAATGAAGAAAATTCTCTTCAATTTCTTCTATAGTTTAGTACCTTTCTGTATTATTAGTAAAGTTAAAGAATTGCTGACGATTTGAGTCTAAGTATTAAACTGATCAATATTTCAACTAATTTTTGTAGATACATATTGTTGATAATTCGATTTTACCATATTTTTTATTTGTTTAACTCTTGATAAGTTTATTCTGCATTTTTGTTTAAAGGTAAAATTATAATAAGTGTTAATCTCGATGGCACAGGTAACTTGATAATAATACATGAAGATTATACTCTCATCTATAATGTTAAAATCTAAATAGAAAAAAAGATGATGGATATATAATTTTTGTAATTGTTAAATTAATAGAATTAAGTTATATTTCAAGAATAATGGCCCAAATTAAGGACAAACAATAAAATTATCTTATTCGAATTTAGATCCTTAAATTTAGACTTATATTTAATTCAATAAAATTGCAATTAATAATATTAAATAATAAAAGAGTTGATTTTTTGTGTATATACTCGTAACTTTTGTATTACAAAGATTATAGTCACAGCAAGACGCTGTGGCCGAACGGTTAAGGCGTATCATTTCATTCAAACAAATAAAATGATTTCCAAAAAGTCAGGAGTGTGGGTTCAAATCCCATCAGCGTCGCTTTTTTAAAAAATCTTTTCTTGAATAAAACCTATCAATACAGATTTATTTCTTGAATAAATTGTACATAATTTTACCACAACGAAAAGTTATTTTTGCAAATTTAATAATGCAAAAATATCGATAAATAATAAGGATTTTTTTCAGTTGGTGAATGAATATCATCTTTTATCTTATTTGTCTCAGAGTGTTTTCTTATTTTTGGAAAATATAAAGATCTGCTGATATTTCTTTAGATAAGATAAATTTATAGAAACTAATGAATAGAAAGCAATGAATAAATGTTTTTAAAATTAATACGAACGTAAGCTAAGCTATTTAATGATATAATATGATATTATTTGTATTTAAAATAGTAAACTTTATAATTATTGACATTCAATGAAGGTTGTATTTCCATTGCTCTTGTTAATCACCATCTCTCAATCTAAAACTCTTGAAATTACTCTTCCTTTTTCCAGGCTAAAGGAAAACTAAGGCTGGCTATTTATGGGCAAGACTGTTTTGGAACCTGAAAGTGCCAAATTTATCATTATATCTTCTACAACTGGGCATGCAGAATCATAATCAAAAAAGGCTGAGTTTATTATCCAAGCCATCCCCTCATCGAGATGGTAAACCGAAAGACTCGAGAAATGCAAAGTCCCAATGACGATTCCAATTGCATTTCATTAAGCTCGGCTTGATGGCTAAATAAGTGAGAGTTAAATTACTTTCGTCGTGGATAAAAAAGAAATTTATTACTTAGTTTTAAAAGATTGTCATGGCTGGTCTAGAAGCTAGTACAATAACAATAAACTTATGATCAAGATCAAAATCAGGGTGCTAATCAATTAAATAGATGTTTTAGATGATTTTACGAGTAGTCTTGATTTTACTTAAAGATTATCTTGAAAAGTTTATATATTTTCAAAAAGAAAACTTAAAATAGATAGATATAATTCTCTGCAATGGCAAATTTAAACTTAAAATATCTGTTAATGAAAAAGCTTTGATGATTTCAATTAGAATGTAAATAATCAATTTTATTATAAATGAATATTCGAATAGTTTATAGGTTTTTAGACTATTTCCGACAAGAAAGGGTAATTGTTTCAATTAATGCTTAAAAGTATATGTTTCCATAAAATATACATGTTTGACTCAATAATTACTAATTCTAATTTCATAAATTAAAAATATCGAGGATAGCAATTTAAATTTAAAAATTTCATCAATATATATTTTGATAAGTTGAAGTCATAACCAAAATAGTCATAGTCATAAATATGCGTTTTAGCAGCTAAAGGGTTAACAAAATAAAGAAACTTTAAATAAGTTAATTAATAAATACAAGATAGTCTTGAAAGAATATTATCACACATTTACTCTGGCAAATATTTAACTCATATTTTTCACAATATTTTCATCCATTCCAAGTTATATTACCCTCTTGTCTAAGGTGCCATGTTTTTTCATAGCTTCTCCGGCTTTTCGCAGTTATTCTTAAAGCAACTTATACTTGTAAACCAATCTTTATATTTTTTCATTTTGATCATCTATCATTTTCTTGAGGTCTTCTTTATCGCTTTCTAATTTGAGAATAATTTCTTCATAATGCTCTTTCCAAATTTTGGTTGTTTATTTTTATCTTTATTCAGTGCCAACAATCTCTAATTCCATTCTCAATCGTTATATATGACCTTAGTTTTATTTTATCTTCGATTCAAGCAATGATAAATCCTATTTTTGTTATTTGATTTTTAATTAATAATCGTGGCACTTTTCTGATGTATCCTACAATTCCCTTTCTATTTTTTCCTTATCAGCCACAGCCGAATTTATAGCCTCTTGCATTAAGGCTCTTTATCTTTTTAAAGCCTCTTTCATTGCTCTTTCCCTCTAACTCCATTTATCTTAGAGATATTATTCTTTTTTCTAAAGTTACTCTTTTTCCCCTTCAATTAATTTCTTAAGATGTTCTAATTTGCTTTCATAAAATTTTACTTTTTATATAGCTTGCTTCTTTTACATTTAGACCTAAACTTCGTGCTTTTAATAGAGAGCTCTTAACTTTCTATTTTAGTCTTCAAAGAAGGTTGCCTTATCTTTATCTTGAATCATAGATTTCATCATAGTCATACTGAACGTGGCATTTTGATCTCGTATTCCATCAATATTCAGCTTAAATTCTTCTTGAATTCCTTTGAGTTAAGCTTTGAGCTTTCTCACTAAATTTTTGAGTTGTCCAGCCTCAATTTCCCAGGTCCTACGCTGTTTTATTTTATTTTATAATTATCTCTCGTAATTATTTCTCAGTCTTTAGTTTTGTGTTCTTAATTGAGATATTTACGTAGTTAATATATCAATTTTGTCATCATATATCCTTACCATTTCCTTAAGATCTCTTTAATATTTTTGTGCAGTGCGAATTTTTAAAATTTCGTTTTACCTCATTAGATATTAGATTTGTTCCTTCAATCTTCGTTTCAATTCTAAAATTTATTATAAATCGTGATTTTCCTCATTCGAATTAAATTATTGAGATGTTAATGATTTTATTATAAGCTTTCTATTCTAAAGGGATATTTGAAGAGCATTAATTTGCTGCTTCAGTGATTATGCTTCATTTTCGTTATTAGTATTTATCCCTTCCAGAGTTTATTTAATAAAATTCTCAGCTTTTTCTCTTTCATTTTTGCATCTTTCCGTTGCCTCATCCTATAGTTTATGCAACTATTAATTGAATTGAGCCATCATTTCATCTCGAAGTTAATTTACTTCCTTATTATGATTTTCTTGCAACTTGCTAATAAGAATGTTTTTGCGTTGCTGCCAATCAGCTTTCTCTCCTTCAAATTTGGAATTTAGCTCTTCTATTTTTTTATTGCAATTATTCTTTTCACGAATCACTTCTTCACTCTTTTCCTTGAGTAATCGAGAAAATTACTCTTGAGTTTTTCTTTCAGCTTCTTTCACTGACATTTTTTTATCCAATTAGCATTACTCTCTGATTTTCAACATTTCTTGAGTAAGTTTAATATTCTAAAGCTTTATTTAATCGATAGAGGCAGTTAGATTGGCTATGATAATCTTCAGACCTTCAATTTATTTAAAATATGCTTATTTTGATGACTATAGCTCGCATGATAAAGCTTCGTATTCTCTTGTCTTTATTTGCAAATCTGAACGTATTTTCCTTGATGAATAGTCGTTATCTTAAGCCTGATATCTACTAATTCGTTCTTTTTGCATATTAACGACTTCTATCGCTTCCACGGCCTAAGCTAATTGTCTTTTTAACTCAGCATTTTCAGCAGCTAACTTATCATTATGCTATAAGATAATGTCAACTTTTTGTTATAAATCTTCTATCTGTTTTTGCTGAATAGATCTCTTATGAGCTGAATGATCTTGAGAAGAAGATATATTATTTTGAAGAGGCGACATACTGAGGGGATTGGAATAAGGATAATTGAGAGTTTAGTAATTTTCCTTGCGCATATAACGAGAGACGTAAGGCTTCGTTAAACTCATTTAATACTAAATTATATTATTATCATTTTTAACTGCATATGATTAATGTAAACGCTTGATATCAAAAAGCAGAAAGGAATTAAATTCAGTTAATATAGTTTGTAATGGAGATTAATTATAATAAATGAAGATGAATAGATGAAGAGTATACATCTTATAAAGTCTTACTAAATAATAATAGACTAATTAATCGATCAATTCAAATACTGTTGAATATCTTTGTGATTTATTTTGCCATAATTTGTATTTATTCAATTATCTTCACTTCTCTGATGGGGTCTATTTTGAGAAGATCGCAAATAGTTTTACATTTCCAGAGCCAATAAACCTCTCTTTCCATTGACCAATCTGTAACAAGCATATTTATTGTAGTTCTCATGATAATATCAATAATTCTTTCTCTCTCCTGCTCATTATCTTTGAACATAGCGGCTTTTCTGACTCGAGGTAATAAAAATTGAATCATTTGATCGTCCATATTTATTCTTTTGTCTCGAATCATATTGATAATTTCTCCAACTGAATAGTTCAATATTTTAGCTGTAGCAACACTCCCTGACAGATTAAACTGATAATTTGCCATAAAATAGAATAATATGGAGATAATTCTGTCGCAAATGTCATTAGAAAATATGATAGTTTTAGCCATTATTTAATCTTAAGATAATATCCGATACAAAGTAAGCAAGTACTTCTCTATTTGTTCTTCCTAAAAGCAAATTTCAGTTTAAAATTCATATTGAGTAATTAAGTGCATAAAATTTAATAGATATTATACCTCCTGAAGTTAAACTTTATTATATTACTTTTCCTATATTTAGCTCAAAAACCATTTTGTTAGGAGAGCTGTTAATTTGAAAAAGGGCTCAATTAAAGTCATATTAAAGCCTTTAATCTTTTCTAACTCTTTGCAATATTCGGTCTTTGAGCAATATTTTTATGTTAATAAGATGTTTATGATTCTCTTGGATTGATAGGAAATAAAAGGATAAATGAGATTGAGACAATGGAGTGAATCAAGGATTTGAATGTTGTTTGTGATATTACAATGAAGATAATTGACTATTGTCGTTGAGTATTAAGGTATTCTTTGAGATTATTTTTGAGCAATCATTATTAATCTACTGACTATCTCGGAGTGATTGTTATTAAATTAGTGCATATGACTTAAATTGTCTAAAAAAACACTGGTCATATCATTTATTTTAGATATTATTTTTGGACCGTAGAAATATTGGAAGGGTAGTGCCATCTAGTCAATTAAATATTATTATAAACAAGTATAATTATTAGCGTTATTTACTTGCTTTATTCAAGGAATATCTCTATCATTTTTTGTATTCATCTGATCAACTCTGTTTGGAGTTGATAAGATTGTTTTTAATTTTATTATTAGATTTTTGTCCTGATGCTATTTATTTTCAATAGTATTTTTAAGTGATTTTTTACTTTATTAATAATTAATACATGAGCAAAAAGCCATAGGAAGAGAATCTTTTGGTCGATTAATTAGTTTCCCAGCAGAGCATTATTCAAGAGAAAATAGCTCGAGCAAGGTAAAGTCACCCTAACCATGTGATCGTGTATTTTGTACGCCATCGTGATGCACCTTCAACTTTGCCAAGAGCCAAAACGCCAATGTATAAAATAAAATAACTCAGGATGATGTTCAATAGGGACATTCGCATTGAATAAGTTATGTATGCTCTGTTCCAGCAGATATAATACAAAGGATTGGCATTCTATGTGCTTAAATCATAAGGTAAATTGATTTAAATTTAGCCAACGATCGACTGCGCTATATACCACTGAAGGTTGGAGAAGAAGGGCAAAATATTGGAAAACTATTCGATTTATATAATCGCAAAGATTTTCTTACAATCATCTATCATAATAAACGTCTTGGAGGCAGGAAGCTTTCTACTCTGGAAAGAAATATTGTTAGATTCGCTATAATTTTTGGGCTAATATGGGTTATGATTTATCTGGGACCTCAAATCACTGAATATTTCAATCCTTCTCCTCCTTCAGTTTCTTATACAATGCCTGACGAGGAAAGTTGATATATATGCTTCTAACTATGCCCTATTTTAATTTAATAAGAAATTCATCAAAATCAAATTGGCAAAAAATCAAATAACGATGCTTCTGAAAATAGATAAATATTCTTTGACTTAAATATTTAGCTTAATAAAAGTTTTTAAATTAAAGGATAACACTCATTTTGATTCTTCAATTATTATAACTTCTAATATTATCAATTTATATTCAATCCTTCTAGTCGTGATTGTGATTTATACATCTCAGTTCTTTTAGTTTTTGAGTATTTTTTAAATTCAGAGATCTTTAATAATATTGGTGCTAATTCTACATCGAACCCTCTTATATTTTTATGTATCTTTGCTCTTGTGGTGATAGGGTACCATGAAAAGCCGGATTAGTTCGAGCATAAATCTTTCCCTCACCAGCAGATTTAAATTCAGCTGTTGTATAGTAGTTATGTTGTTGCTGCTGGGCTTGATTTGGCTGGAAAAATTGCGGCTGCTTTATTGGTGGTGAGAACAAGGGTGAGTTTATCATTATATTTGGATTGCTCCGATCTTCAGTGGGAAACTAAAATTTCTTGGATTGACCAGCCTTGGGTGAGCCCAATACAATTTTATTTTGTAATAATTAAACTATTTTTTAGTTTGCTTTTTTTAATTTTTTTTCTACGTTATCATACTTCTTTTTCATCTCTAAATATTTCATTAAAAGTTCTTTTACCTTGCCTTGCTATATTCTCACTGCTTTTTACCATCTTTTATCGTCTTCGCCAGTTTCTTAAAATGTTTAGGTTTTTTTATATTTACCTTGTTAAAAGTCTTGCTATGACAATTGGTTCCTTAATTTAGACCTCTTTTGCTACTCTGGTGAATTGCTTTCATTATTTTTAGCAAGATTATTCTTATTGATATCATGGATTCGATCTGCAAAATCTAAGTTTTGCTGTCTGGCTCTTTAAAGTGCAGACCTCGCTTAATTTAAATCTTTTTGAAGTCTCTCTTTCTCATTTCTGCTTTGCTCCTCCACATTATTTCCAATTTTTTCAGTTTAATTTCTCGCTATTTTAATTTAGTTCTGGAGTCTGATAGCCTCAACTTCTAAATCAGATATTCTCCTATCTTTTCTTATGATCTCGTCTCTCATTTCTTCCAATTCGTTCTTTAATTTTTTAATATCTCTATCTTTATCCTTTAATAAGGTATCATCAGTATTTCTGGCATTTTTTTATAATAGTTCATTTAATTTATTAATTTCCTGTTTGTACACTTCTATCTCGGTTTGGCTATCAGCTACAAACTTTTTATGCTCATTCATCCACTTTGAATAATCTTTGTGTATTTGACATTTTTCTTCTAATGTAGCTGACAATTCCTAGTTTATAAGTTATAATTTTTTACGTATTTCCTCATTCTCTCTCCTTGTTCTTCTCAAAAATTACTTATCTTATGATGGTCGAGCTTGCTGCTGCTGATAGAGTTTGTTCGTATATTCCATTATTTCAGTCTGAATGGCATGATGATTACCAAGTGAGCCTGTTGAATTTCAAGGATAGTCGCTTACAAAGTTTTTATCTTAAGATTATTCTTTTATCTCTAGATTTCCCTCTCATAAATTATTTGATCAGTCTTCGCTCTCAATTCCAAAACCTTTTTATCTCTTTTCTCAATTTATACGGCATTTTCTTCACTGAGTTAATGCTTTATCTGGCGAAATATTAGATTTTGATTTATGGCACTTGGTGAAGCAAGTTCTTTGTTATATATCATATACCCTTGAGCTCAACAATCTATTTTTGCTTGCGATTAATTTCATCCTTGATATTACTTACCTCAGAGCTGCAGTCAGTCAAAATAGAATCCTTCTCCTCGTTGAGCTGCCGATTAAACTGTGAAAGCTTATTGTTGCTTTATTGCAGTCTATCCACACTATTTCGTAATTATTTAATCTCATTTTGGAGAGTAGATATTTAAACTCAGTTAATGGATGTATACCTTCTGCGCTGTTATATTTTTGTCTCCAATTGGCAGTCTCTCGCCTACTATATTGGACATCCTCCATTAATTGAACATATCGTTCAGTCATATTTTTTTAAATAACTATAATATTATTCTAACTCGTAATTATTCACTAATCCTTTCTAAACAAATATTATTGATGAATAGATTTCCTTGATCCTTTTGAGAAGAAATTCAAAAAATATTTGTTTGAGGTACAAGCTTTACTTTTTATTGAAAAAAAAATTAGGTAGTAAAAACCAATTATTAGGAATCATTGATTTCATCAATAAAATACAAATATTCTAGCGATAACATTTAGAGTTCAATTAGTTATATTTATTAATAGCTTCAATATTACAAAAATTAATATTTTATGAAAAGTTAACCTGAAGAACAATCGTAAGATCTTGTCATCCCAGATAAATTTACATACGAGTTTTTTTAATCAAATCGTTACACAGTCTCTGAAACTTAAAATTACGAAGCTCTCTGCAGCAATGGCTTTATTAAATTGTATACCAAACTATGTCGGGTTTATTGGCATACACAAAATTAATTTGACCATTAGGTCGCTGATTGGCAATTCCACGTATCCGTAAAGCATTAAGATATAAGAAAAGCGTGGAACCTGCTCGCGGCCTTATTTCTCAAAATGGATTGTCGATCAGGAATGAAGGTAATATATCTAAAAGAATGTTAAAACATCGAACCAGGAAAGGAAATTACAATTTATCTTATGAAGATAGACCCAAAATTTGAAAAAAGCAGAATTGCTAATAACTTTGGATTGGGAGTGGCTATCTAACATTCCGAATAGTATTGGTTGGATATGTGTAAAAAGATAGAATAATATCTAGCCTCTTATGGCATTGAGTCTAACGGTCTAGCAAAAGGTGATTGTCGGCTGGGAAAATACATTAGTTTTAGAAACTAAGCCTATGTAAACTGTCTTGGTAAAAGTATGCACCCTTCAAAGAACTAAGGATGGAATCCACTTCAACATGAAGTGCCAATTAGCATTGAGCGATTTTAAAATTTAAATTAGTAGAATTAAACCCAACAATCTTTTCTTAGTGATTGTAAGTCGTATGTCCTTGCAGGTGGTCTTTTACTCACCTTGGGCTTAGCTCTGCTCAAGCCTAAGGCATTACCACTCTTTTTCATCAAAAAATGATTTGAATCTATTTTTTCAATTTATATCTATGCAGAGATTCGTTGAAAATTTGATATTTCATATAATTGATAAAATGCAGACTGATCAATTTCTCACTCAGCTCAGATAGATATGCTTGGAAAACTCTGAAAAAGGTCGTCATGCTTTGAATCTAAAAGAAGAGGAAAAGAGATTTTTAACAGGCAAAACAATTAGAGCATCTTTGGATGAACATTTCAACTCAAAAAAATCAGAGAGAAAAGTGTTACTAAAAATTAATAGTAACAGATTGATTACCTCAGGAAATAAAATGGATAACATTACTATTAATTCTTAAAAGAAAAATTGTCATTGTGAGATTGGTTTGATGAAAAAAAAAACTTAAATATTAGTTTCTCCAATTTCTCCAACAGTTGAGAATATATAGGGAAAAGAAGTTAAAAAGATAACTAGAGGCTTCCCAAAGGGTAGGACATTTCCTGGAAATTATTCTTAAAAAGTGAAAGTTATAAGGTCTCTCAGATGATTGATTGATTGTATATTTGTTGCGAAATATTTTATATATTTTAAATGACCAAGCTTGATCAAAGATAAAAGCTGTATTAATTGCATTGTTATTTCTGTTCTTTGATTGTTATAATATAATGTCAAAAAAATAGGCTGATTCCAATAAATCCGCAAATAATTCAGGTGCAAAACTCTAGATAAAGAAAGGTAAAAAAGATAAAGATAAAAGTATTTAAAAATAGTTGAAAATAGTTGCAGAAGAAAAATCATCTCCCAAACAAAAAGATAAACAATAGAAATAAGATAAAAAGGAAACAAAGGAGGAGAAGAAGGCGAAAAAGAAAAAAGATAAGAAGAAAAACAAAGATAAAAAATCTTAGGGTTAGTAGGAGTAAGAAGTATCTCCAAAGAAAAAAGATAAGAAGAAAAACAAAGATAAGAAATTTTAGGGTTAGTAGGAGTAAGAAGGAGCTATAAAAAAAAGTCAAAGCAAATAAAATTAAAACGACTAAAAGGAAAGTAAAGATAAAAAAAACAAGAAAGACAAGAAATAAAAGAAAGACAAGAAAAAGAAAGATAAAAATAAGAGTCAAGAAAAGTAATAATCTCCTCCAGAAGGAAAAAAATAGAATTTAAAATCCAAAAAATCCATCTCTCTCCTATCAAAAAAAGGGGACAAAGAACTGGACACCATCAAAAGTATTCATAAATCTTAAAATACGGCAAAGCTCACAATATAGTAACTAATCTAACAATATAAATCTGCAGCAGAAGATACTCTATTTAATAAGCATGGACACGATCCATAAAAAGAGAAGGAAATCTAAAAGCATCTTCAAAGTTTGCAAAAATAGAAATAAAATAGACGTAAAAAAATGGAATAGCTTGACAGACATAAATAATAAATAGCATTTAGTAAAGAAAAGCAGAAGGAAACTAAAAAATAGCTTCGATATCAAAAACTTAGATAAAAAAAGATACAAAAAATAGAATAAAAATTATCTAATTTATAAATTAGTGCCTAATAGCGAAAAAGGTAATATTAAAAGTTTAAAGAATATGTTTGTGAGCGTAAAAAAATTCAGCCTCGTTTTAAACGATATGAGGAGTAATTTTAGTAAGGTTTAGAACAAGAGTAATAGAGTTATCGGTAAAGAATGTAATAGATATTAAAAAAATATTAGCCGATGAATAAAAATGAACTTGATCACTTTCAATAAAATTATACGCTTCAAAAAGAATAAACTCATAACTATAGGGTCAATAAACTTAAGTTAGAACAGGATCTCATTGAAGAGGAAAATGATCGTTTCAGAAGTAAACTTTGGAAGGGGTAGTGCCATCGAAATGTTCAAGAGGAAATTGAATTGTTGTAGGAGAAAAAGAAGAAACCTAAACAAAAATTATAAGCTATGAAGGAATATGGTAAGATAGTTGCCCAATCTCGTGTAAAGGAGGATAAATAATAAACTCCTCTTTAAATCGAGGATAAAGAAGAGGAGATCAAAATCAATTAAAATGTTCAATACCATGATAAATATATCAAAGGAGTTAATTATGGTCTAGTTCCAATTTAAATCACCACTCCATTGACATTGGAATAGAAAAGCAAATTAGGCCGAGCCTATCTTTAGCATGCTAAGGAAATAAACTCAGTTCAGAAATCTAAAACAGTTGATCATGGAGATTCTAAAAAATTTGATGATTCAAGGGAACTTAAAAATAGAAGCCAAACCTTTAAAATTAAAAGAGTTTCCAATCCTTATTATGGTTCTCCGGTGAACAGAAAATCTTTAGATTTTAATAATTATGAATCAATCGAGTATTCAATATAAAAAATTGGTTCGATATCGAAGGACAAAGAGCTTCATGATCAAATTATACGGCATGGGCAATACGGAAGCATATTATAAATCCAATAAAAGAAGCGAAAAATAGGGCACTTAATGGTGAAGCAAATCAATGATAAGCTGGATCTCCTCAATAAATTATGATTTTTCTGATATTTAAATAAATTTAAATAAATAATACCAGTAACTATTTAATGATATATTTTAAAAAATTGATAGAGGAAAGAATAATCTTCTTTTACATAGTTTAATTATTATCGTTTAGCAAATTTAACAATAATCGAAAACATTATTGTCACTCTATTTATTGATGGTAGGAGTTATTAAAATAGAATTTATTTAAATGTACAGATCTTATATCTACCCCACCAACAACTTTGGAAACCACAACAATGTGCACTACTACTTTTATAATCGCTACGTCACTCAAGGCAATAACTGGAATGGCTATGGACTGCATCAAGTATAAATAAAAAACGATACTGACTCTAACATTTAAATTGTTGGCTGGACCCTCAGAGAAGGAAGAGTTTAAGAAGATTTCAAGACAAACATTGTTAGACCTGGATTATTCTATACTGCAAGACTTGTTCCCAACTCATGGGGGACCTACAGATCCATTCTTGGAGCTCTGACTGTTAAAATTCAGGGAACCAATAAAGAATTTACCTTGGCTTTTGAAGATCCATTCCATGATTATGTTCATCAAGGATTTAAAGGATATATTGAGGAAGGAGGCAACGCTGGGAGAGCAATTTCTAGTCTAAAAGATCATTCATCAAAAATCGAAGCATGGGGAAGATACGATTTTATTGAAACCGAAGGAAGAGGAAAATCTGTTTTAACTCTAAATAATTTGCCAAATGCTACAGGGAATACCTCAATTAGACGTTGATTCATTATCGATTCAATAATTAAATAAATTCTATATTTTACCGATCTCAATTGACATAAAATGACATCTTTTTGAATAAATATTTGTTGGATATGTCGTGCATAAAGAAAAAATGTATAATATAATTAATAAACTATTTGATCATTCAATCAGTAGTGATTAGATATTTTCTATTAAACCTATTTTTGTTATTATTATCGTCGAATTTACTTTATTTTTTATTGTTCATATTTTTTATATCTTTGTTTTTGCTTATTTTGCTGCTGTAATTAGCCAGAATCAATTTAGAACTGGTATCTTTTAAACTCCCTGTTTTTTATTTAATCAGTTTATCAATTTATATTTTTTGTGCTTCATTTATCATCTTGAGCTCAAAAAGATATATCAAAAGATCCAAATGGCTGCTAATCAGCACGATATCGTTTGACTTTGAAATATTAAATAATAACTGCTTTATTGTTGGCTGATGGGATGATAGTAATTTTTAATGCTGCTCTGAATTTTTACAATTATAGATTAGACTAAGCATCATGTGAATACCCCTACATGTTTAGACAAAAAATGTTTGAAATTATGAGGAGTATTTGTCAAGAATAGCCAAGTAGATATGAGTTTTTTAATTTGGATCTGCTACTTTCTGCCAAAATTCAAATACCATAGAAAGATTATACCTTTTCTAAATCAAAATATCTATCAACCGAATTAAATTTTTCTATTAGATTACTAAATTATTTGCGACTAATAGTTTTACTAGTAGAACAAAAAGCTCAAACTCATTTTTATTAGGTGAAAATCCACAAATTTACATCCACTACGGCAAATCTATTTGCAATGAATTCTGGATTTCTTTAGAATTTTTGAGAAGCAACATCAAAATATTAAGAATTATCTCATTATGTTTCGATGAGGCTCGCAGTATTAATTGTTCAGGAGTAAACAAAATAAAAGACTGCTGCTAAATGGCTTACTTTAATATTTATTTGTTTTTGTGGTCTTTAAATTTGTTAATGGTTTCAATAAATTGCAATGTACTCACTTTAATAATTTTATTCGGAATCTACTTTGTATCACCTTTACAAATAGTCTTAAATCTATGATAGATATATTTAGTAATTTGTTTTTCTTCTAAATCGCTGATAATTTGTGGAGCTTTGAGTAAATTAAAATGAATAATTTCGCATATTGCCTCAATAACATCGGAGTCCCAGTCAAATGCTAGATACTAAGTCAAGTATGTGAACATCTCGAGTTGAGGCTCTTCAGAATAAATAAAACTTTCTTTTATTTATTATAAACATTCATAAAAATGACTCAAATTCTGACAACCTAGTAGTCTTTCAAAGAATTCAGTGTTGTTAAACTATTGAAAAGAGAGTGCGTCAACTGTATTTATTGATTTTGCTTTTTCAATAAGATTTTAAGGTTCAGGTGGCCTTATACTATTGTTCAACTCAAAAGTTAATTGATAAGTATTTTGGCAAAGATTATTTGTATCTGATGTCTTTATTTGAACATTGATAATCTGTTTTATTCTTTTCGGGAGGTAGTCTGAAAGATCTTGTCTTTTTTAAACAAAAGCATAATGCTCGGATGAATCTATCAAAAATCCAGTAATTTTAAGGTTGTATTGATGCTATTTTTATTAGATAAACAAAAAATTAATTTCATTGCTAGTGAACAGCATATCTTTAGTTTGCATAACTGGCCTTGCTTATGTGGTAAGGCTGGCCAATATATTCCTATTGCTATTTTAGATTTCTATCTTATAATAAATGTATAAATTTTAATTTTGCTTTTTATTAGTGAAGCTAATTGTTGTTTGATTGAGTAACTTTAAATTAATATAGCCCCATGCTTTCTTTTCAAAAGATAAATCGCCAAGGCAATAAATATCTTTTTCTCTGACTATTAATTCGTTTAATGACTTTTCGAGGTTAAGGGAATTGTTTATTAGTCCTTTGAGTTCACATCCAAAACATCCTTCCTATGCAAAATTAGATAAATTCACTATCCCATAGCTGACAGGTAAAAATTGAATCCAATTTTATATGAGTTTATTGCAATTTGCAATTGCTCTTCTATTAAAATAGTTATCTATGAATAAGTAGAATTCAAGGATATCGCAACTATTGTCATATCCTAATTCAAATTAACAAATGTTATGCTACTGTTGAGAACCAAATTCGTTCAGTCCGAAGATAAAATGCATTTGACTACCATGCTTTATCATTACGCCTAATTGCTTTGTAAGGATTTCATCATTTACCGTATTTTTAAGCTTAAGAACTCGCTTATTTTCCTTTGCAAATACTCTGTGAAATTTTATTCGAATGGTCCAATTTTATTTTTCAATATTGGTGATTAAACAAGGATTTGACTTTAGACTGCATATTAGCTTTGGATTTTGGTCAACCATAAATTTTTATAAACCTCCGATAGAGCCCAAATGTTCCACAGACTTATCAATAAACTAAGGATTAAAAAGTTTGATATTTGATATTTTAATTTATTTGCTCGTGTAATAAACATATTATTGATTGTTTATTAAGGAAGGAGTTATTGAAATTGGCTAAGAGTTATCCATAAATATTTGTATCTTTTTAGTCTTTTCAGCCAATAATTCAGGAACAGAGATCGTTATCATAAATCCTTTTGTTTTTTTAAGATTTTGATTTACAGTATTATCACTTTTAAATAAATTATATTACTCATTTAAATATTTAACTTCAATGACTTGGCTTTTTTTTGAGTCTTGTAATTGATATTTGATAATATTTTCTTCTATTTTGGCTGGATTTATGCAGTTATATTGCACTTTGATCGAAATTATTAAGCTTTCACTAAATAATAAAGTTTGCTTTTCATAAGTAAACTATTGATCGTATCTATCAATATTAAATTAAGAAAAGCATAAAGTTTATTTTTGTTTAAAGTCTTTTACCTCCATATTAATGCAAAGACCATTGAGCTCATCAAAAGTCTTTAAAGATAAAGGGTTTTTATATTACATTCCTTCGTCAATATCTCCAATTGCGATATTCTTCATAAATGAAACGCTAAATTTATTGATTTTATTTCCTCTAAAATTGATTTATTTTACTATCATTTCACCAGTTGGAGTATTGGTAAATTTATTATTAAAAATGATAAAATTTCCAGATAAAATCATCAATCCTGGAAAAATAATCTTGATAGATGTCAGTTGATTAATTCTATAATGATTTCCTCTTAAATTTACCAATGTTTTTTGAACTAATCTTCTATACTTATCATCTTATTTTAAAGTCACTACGGCTTATAATTCAAACTGCATGTTGGGAGCTTTAATATAAAAGGATTTATTCATCTTAATAGTGGATTGCGATGCAATTAATAAATTAATAGATTTTAGTTCAATTTGAGCTATCTTTGACGCTATAAAGATAGGACTATATTCCTTGATGTTTAGCTTTATTATTCCACCATTCAGAACATCAATATCAGTTGTATTTGCTTTTATATTCAACGGCTAAATTCGTGCCTCTTTACTCACAGGTTCAGATACATAACTCAGCAGAAGTTAAAAGCTTTGCTATTGAATAGCAAGACTATTTTTTGTCAATCTAATCTGACTTTATTTTTTAGGATGATAATGAATATAGGCAATTCCATTTTTTTAAATGTACTCCCACGATAACTTTCCATATCCAATTAACTCCTTCTAACTCTCAGTAAATAGTTGTTTATTGATGGCTTTGATCGATGAATACAATTATAAATCAAGACTATCACCTTTTCTGAGATTTAAACTTGCATTTAAAATCAGATTATTTTAACTGAGGGCGCATTCAAAGATATCACATTGATAATTATTAATATTTACAAGCAAATAATGCTTATAAATATTTTTAAATAACTGAATGTTTAAATTAACTGATATCTTATTAAACTTAAGAAGCGCTCCAGATGACTAAGGTGAAATAGAGTGCAAAACTTACACTATAAGAAATATCTATTTCCTTTTACCTTCTTTCTAGTACACCATTAAAATTTAATAATGCCCTTTTCCAACTAGTTCTTTCATATTTATAAATCCGTTGTATATGACTAATTTGTTTTCTTCGTCATGTGAGTAAGCGTTTATAAAAATTAAATTGGTTTGTTATTGATTTTCAAATGGGAGTGTCATTTCCTCGCTTTCATCGAAGTATATTTTATTATTAGAAGTCAAATATCCTAAACTTTAGAAGGTATATTGCCCTCTGGTTATTTTAAAAGTATAAATTTGATTATTTACGCCCGTAAATGCTCGTTTTAATTTGAGATGAAGAGTACTATTCATGTTAAAAAATATCAAACTGCTCTGCTGTTGTTGCTATATTTTAGCGAGTTGTTCTTCAAATGAATATAAGATTTGAAACTTATGAGATAGAGATATTTTAAATTATAATGAATAGATGCTATTCTTTTCTGGAGTTCCAAAAAAATCACAGAATCTTCCATAATAGCTCATCTAATTGTTATCTTTCTTTTATTTTTATTCAATATTTGAACCAGTCACATTTTATAATTTTAGCTTTATTCCAATATTTCCTTATCCAACATTCAAGAAGTACGATTTATTTAGCATGTAATTTCCTATTTGACCCCGATTTTTAAAGGTTGAACCATCAATATTTAAGCAGCATTAAATATCTCCAGATCCTCCCTCACATTTCAAATTAATTATTTTTAGCAATCCTCGTTTTATTTATCCAGTGTATTTGGTCTTGACTTTGAGTTTTAGCAAATCATCATGAACCATTTGATTAAATCTTTTGCAAATGTTAACCACTGATGCCTTCTTAGCAAAGCCTAAAAATTTAAAGTCATAGTCTATCTTTTAATTTTAGAAATTATTAGGCTTGTCCAGATTTATCTTGAATATTATTGAATTTTAAAAGTTATTTGATTATGTTTCAGTGAATTTTTGATCTAAATCAATTAAATACAGAGCTCCCTTTCCTCCTTTTAAAAGAATCGATTTTGTTTCGATTATATATTCAGTTTTATCTTCTTTAATGGTAAATTTAAAAAATGCTGTCACAATTCCTTTGGGACTCACATGAATAAGCTGAACTTCATTGTTTTTTATTACTTCAAATAAAAAACAATTATTTAGTTTCACTTGATCAATAAGTAGAGGGGAATCTTAATCGAAAAGGGTCTCAGGAGGTTTAATTTTTGGTATAATTTTAGATAATTAGTTATTCAGTTTTAGGGTAAATTGCACTGTAACGGTGGTCTATGTATTTTTAAAGCTGTCAAAATATTTGCCAGTAAAAACTGATTCATATGATTAATTGGACCAATTTAAGGAATTAATCGCTATTTAAAAACGGCAATATGGTTAAAAGTCATCAATTAAATCAGTATCTTCAAAAAATTCAACTACCACTTGTGAAGTGTTTTACACGTAAATATCTGTCTACTGTTTAGAATCAAATCCACTCTAATTAAGAGGTCCAAATATTTTTAATTTACAATTTCCGACTTTTTTGCCGTTGCTTTTAGTTATATCTATAAGTTTTGTATGAAGAATGTTATAATTGATGGGAATCAGTCCATTGATTACAATACTAGCAGACATAAATATGATATAGTCCTCGCTTAGATCATAGAATTTGAGAGAAAAACAGTTATTTTCACCGATATTTCCAATCGAAATGATGTTATTCATTTCAATTACTTGCTTATTTATCCATTTTCTGAGAATGCAATTAATCTTATCAACTTTTGGATTATATTTAAAAGCATGCTCCTCCAATTATTTCGATAGATTAAATTAGAATTCCCCATATTCGCATATAAGCTCCAAACCTTAAGGTAAACAACTGATCATTCTTAATTTTATACATGTTCTTTCACCCATTGGTAGATAGATGTCTTTAGGATTTGCGTCATAATGCTCGAGATATAGATAGGAATCTATTTTTTATTGTAAAGAGTTCACAAGTCGAAGTTTAGATTATGAGTTTGTTCTAGTCAGCAATTATCCAAACTCCATTCTACCATAAGCAAGCAACTAATCCACTGCATTTGTATTGTTATTATAGATCTAAGTCATGTTAACATTACATATATGTAAAGGTAAGAAGTCAAATTGACTGCAGTAACTGTGATTTGATGCTACCATTGAGGATTTCGTGTAAATTTGGCTATGGGAGATGTGTACTGCAGTTACTCACATTGAATGATACTAAATAGTGTGATACTCACAGGTAAGGACTCGGCTAAGTAGTCACTCCTAATAGTGGAATTTTGCTGGCTCGTTTGATTGTTACTTCAGCCTTGAGCATTATTATTTTAAATTAGTTATGTTTAAAAGTTTAAAATATCAATACAGCATATTTCATAGATGAAATTACTATTGTTTTTGAGAAAGTGTATATAATCAATCCACTTGATTTTTTATTAATATTTGTTATCTAAATGCTTCTATTTTATAATATAATTAGTCTTGAATGAAAATTTAGCAGCAATATAAACGTCTTTTATCAATATTTTGTAACACAATGACACTCTTCAATTTAATTGATAGTATTCCTAGAAATCGCAATCTTTCCAATTATTTGCCAGTACATTGCCTCTTATATTTCCTTATATTTTGGCATAAACGTGTCCTTGACCGCTTGAATTTTTTTATTGATAAATTAAGAAAATATGCTAGTTATCCAAATTTTAAACCTTCTTTCCATTTTTTGCTGCCCACTTTCTAAACTCTTTGGCCCTCAGAATTAATCCGCATCTGCATCTCAATATTCCATCAACGAATCTTTCATCAGCCCCATTTCCTGAATTTAACTCTTTAAAATAAGATGATAAATAACGTGAAGTTTCATGAGCGCATGTTTTGCTGGGAGGACAAGGCATAAATAGTAATAAATGAAATATTTTAACAATTGAAATAATAATTGTAGGATTATTCTTTTTAATTCTTATGCTCACTTATATTGTATTTTATAGATCAACGCCTAAAATAAGATAAATGCATGGGAAAATAAAAATCTAGAATAATCCATGATGCTAAGATATTTCATCCGTGCTATATGCTTTTTATCCTTAAATTTTAAACTAATATAGATATTTTAATTGGATAAACCATCATTTACTATTTTATCAATACGCAGCCGTCTGTGTGAGATAAAATACCAAAAAGCAAGTCAGAATTTGAGTTATTAGAATGCAGATGAAAGTTACCCGAATTATTTTTTACCTGCGTTCGTTAATGATTGATTCTTTAATGGCTGAGAGCCAAACTCCTGCCAGAAAACCACCCAAGTGACCATAGTAGTCGATGCCACTACTAGAGGAAGATGGTGTAAAGATGAAGATAAATACAATTATCAACAAGGCAGTACACCAAATTTGGCATTTCATTGACTGTCCTATTAAATCCAAGCCATTCCAGTTTATGATGATATAGCCAATGATTATTCCAATAATTCCAAATAAAGAAGTCGAAGCGCCAGCCTTTACACCAGAGGGAGAACAAAGCAAACTGAATATATTTCCGCATATACCGGCTATTAAATAGGCAAAGAAAGTTCGAACAGTACCATAGGTGTATTCTATTCGTGAGAGAAACATAAAAGTAGTGATAACATTGCCAAAGATATGCATGAAATAGATGTGCATAAAAATAGCGGACAGCAGGCGATATACCTGCCCTGTTAACACGTATGGTTGATAATTTGCACCATTATCAATCAAAGTTTGAGCTTTAACTTACAGTAGATTGCTTGAAGTCCGATCCAAACCCACAGACACTAAGTATATGAAAAATGCAATGTCGACCAAGCATATTAAGAAGGTCAAGGATAAAAATTTGAAAGTTGGGCACAGAGCATATGTGAGCATATCCCAGTAGTTTTCATCATGCGGATTTTTTACTGATTTACGGCCAGACACAAACAAGATGCGATGCTACTCCGCAATTTTGAGTTCTTCCTCACGAACTGGTTAACTAAGCCCTCCCAAAAAATTATTATCACCATCATCGGCATTGTTATTGTTATTGTTGTTGGGTTGCCTCATTGGATTTCTTCTGTTGCCACCTGCTCCTGCATCCCCAAATCCATGTACGTTTGCCATGATTACGTGCTATATTTAAATTATTTGATACTCATCTATAAACCTTCAGTCATATACAAGCCGTATTATAAGTCATAAAGTAGCTTTTATTATTTTTTCATTTGAACGTTATAAGGGAGCATTAATGTTGTATACTTTTTACTGATTTCAAAGGATATTATTTCAATCTTACATTGATATTGACAAGTTGTTTCAGATAGTTATCCATAAATTTCGTTGTTTTTTTTTCAAAAATATCAGCTGACTTAAAACACTATTATTTAAACAGTTATTAAACAAAATAAACTTGGTTTGCAATTTCCTAAATGAATTCAATATATTCGAAGAGATATTTTGGAATGAATACATTCTAATTGCAATTAAATATTGATAAAGCATAAAAATAATTTTTAACTACAATTAGATATATCCAAAATAATGTTCAAAATCTTTGTTAATAGTGATTATTTATCATACCTTTTATTTGTATGTCATCATATTTTTAACATTGCCTTTAATAGTTTATACTTCTGTTTGAAAATATACATCAAATACAGTTCCTATTTTTAATATTTTTATCACTCAAATTTTTTTGTTGGTTGATATAGTTGTGACCATTTTTAGAAAAGAAAATATCATAGATAGAGATTTTTATTTTATTGCCTATCCATAATATATCAATGAATTTAGGAACCAAAAGAAGAAGAAACTAATTACAATAGTTTGGTTTCTTACATTCATTCTATTTCATCATTAGAAATGACATTGTTCTTCCAAGATAAATTTGCATTGATTGAATAAATCAGAATGCTTTAAAATATGTAATTTTTAATATTCTAAATTTAGAACAAAGAAGACTCATGCCCAAGGCATTCATAACATCACCATAAAATTATGAGTTAGAAAACTATCAAAAAAAGGGGACTGTCACCTTTGCTGATAACAAGGAAGTCAAACTTCAAGAACAAATCAAAAGTATAATTTATTCGATGCCCTCGTATGACATCTGCAAACAGGCAGCCTTCAATATAGGACTACCTACTTACTTACTGGATTTTTAGGGGATAATTAAACAAACTGCAGGGAAATAAAATCAATTGAACCGTAGCTAAATCTACCAGCAGCTTAAAAATCTTCAAAAGGAAGCAATAAGATTAAGAAAATCAACAATATTTACTGAGCAAAGCATCAATAAATAATCAGTTCGTTATACAATTAGAAGGATGACTGCTAAAAAGCAAACCCTAAAACAAACCTAATTTGTTTAAAAACAAATAGAATCAGACTCACAATAACAATTGAAGGCTGCTCTGTTGGAAGAGCTTGCTTTCAGAAAAAAAAAGAATAGATTTTATTCAACTTAAAAATTGTAGAGAAAATAAACGTATTTAAAGGAAAGAATTGAAAAGGCCAAGACATTAAATAAAAAAGCACTTAAGGTGTTTAAAAACCACAAAGAAAAGGAGGAGCGATCTTATGATTTCTTTAAAATTGAAACCTTATATAGTCCTGAGATGAAATATACCAAAAAGCTGGAAATTCCGCCAGTACTCCGAGAAAAAAAGGACGTCTTTGAACAGTATTTAAATGTTGAGAAAGAACATTTTCTCTTAAAAGTTTCTGTACTTCCGGATGAGGTAAATAATCCATCAGAAACATGCAAAACAGCAGTCTCAAAAAGGAGGGAACGGGAATTTTTGACCACATGCTAAGAAAGGAATAGCTCCAAAGACGATCGATTTGAAGAGTATCGAAAAAGAGAAAGAGCAATTCAATTAAAAAGAAGATAACTGGAGCGTGAAAAAGAGGAACTGAGCTTGTATCGAGCCATTAAAAAACAATAAAGAATTAATTAATTGCATTCTCCTGAAGTTAAGAAGGAAAGGCTCTAGAAACAATTAATCAAAGCTCAATCTCAATTACTGCTAACTCACAAGCATTCTTCACAATAACCAGCGTAAAAGCCAAAAGAATAAGTAATTGATGATTAGAATTAAATCAAAGCCAAATGCTAATAAAGATAATTTAAAAGACAGATGCAATTACAGGAGAGAGTTAACAATATTCGTGAGGAGTTTAAGATCTAAGAGTAGCGTAGAGAACGTCATCGCCTCAATAAGTCTCTTTAGCATTAAGAAAAAATACATTTAAATTAGACTCTCATTAGGACTTTTCTGAATCGCTTTAAACCTGTAAAGCAATAGTAGACTAGGCATGAAATGACAATAAAGATGCGACACCAGCAGTTGAAATAAAAGGAAAATTACGATAAGATGGCTAACAGTGTCTCAAAACTCACAGAATAATAAATTGCAAAGTAATTCTGATATTATTTAGATAGCTATCAAGAATAAGAAAAAGGTAGATAGAAAAAGAAAAGCAGAGAATGAATTTGGTAGTATGATTTTTTAACTTAATGTGTTCTACAAGATATTGTAATAAATAAAGAAATGTTACGATGGGGGTCAAAGATTTTAATATTGTGAGATAATATTTTGTAATTATAATCCGCTTGCCGAGAAACTATATCTATATCTATTTTGTAATTAAATTAAAGATTTTGATTTTATAATAAATTTTAGTAGATGACAAATTATCAATCATGCTTTAGGTAGCGCTTAATCAGCTTTTACTTTATTTGCTCAATTATAAATTGTCTGTTCTCAAAAGCAATAGGAATTAGGTTAATTCCAAAAAGAAACACTCCAGTGCCGAATTTCAGGATATTATGAGCGAAAATATTTTGGACAAATCCAAACTACTTATGGCAAACGAAGAATATAGCAATTGAAGTCACCAAGAAGAAGACAGAGGGTTTGATGCTCTTCATCAAATCACCAATTCTAACATGTCTATTTATTTATAAAAACCAGCAAACTACTATTCTTAATGCCATATTGACAATATTTCCTAAAAAAAGACCTGTAGCTCCAAGATCAATTTTGAGAAAAGCAATAGTAGCTACTAAGTATATGATAGTTGTTCCAACAGAAAAATAGTTGTATCGAGAAATGGAGTCTTTTCCTTTGGCAAACAAAAAAGCTTCAATAATCCCATTAAATCCCAAAAAGATAATAAGAGTCATGTAAGTACGCATAGCTGATATGGACTCAGGGGTAACCCATCGCTATCCATAGAGGAAGATAAGAAATATTTCAGAGTAGTTATACCCAAAGCTAGTTGAAACTATAGAAAAGATGAGTATAGCTTTGATGAAAGTAATCAATGCCTGTACAGACTCCTTTTAATCTCCTCTACTAAAGTAGTTGTAAATAATTTCATTAAGAGGAGAGAAGAGATATCTAACAATGACTGAGCCAAGATTTGAAATAAGTGAATAGATAGAGGAAACGTGAGAAATATCCATAATCACCAAGACTATGCGTTCAAATTATTGCAGAATAAGCTTAAGAATGGTTACGACAGAAAATTACTTCAAGGATTATTTTGATTTCGGGTCAAAATACACCAGTTTACAACCGATTACAAAAGGTTCAGGGAAAATTGACTTATTGCTGGACATTATATAAAAAATTATCATTAAACTTCCAGAGTACATTATTTGTCCAATTGCGAAGATGAGAATTCCATAAGTATCAAACAGCTGCATACCAGCAGCCACAAAAATGAATATTGTTTTGGGTATAACACTTATCACTTCAATTACTCCAATTTTAAGATATTCATATTTTATCACACATCTATATCAATAAATAATTACTCAACCATATACTTTTAAGCTATTGATTCACAAATTGCAGATAGAGCGTATAGAACAATCGAATAGGAAAAATAAATTAAGGTTTTTTAGGACAGCAAAAAGTAGTAGTACTGCATAGAAGATACTGCTGCTGCAACTAAAATAGTGACAAGCACGCCGTAAGTCATAATATTCATTGAAGATTTTATGATGTTTTCTCCATTTTCTATTTTTTGATAACTTGGCTTAAAGCAAGACTTGACGACATGCATGGAGACTGTAATGATAAGGTCAAGGTTAAGTAAATGTGCAAGTATCTCCTAGTTAAGTTGTGTACGGATCAGATAGGTCTTGAGAGCAAAGTGCAATACTCGTGATAGTACTCGCATGGTAGTCAGCGAACCGAAATTTTTTACCACGTTTTGCAGCATTAATTATTTAGTAGCAGAGAAGTTATTATATATATCGTGAATCTTAAAAAAATAATATCAACAACGGCAAAAATTATGATGCTAATAATTTAATGACAGGACAGTAATTTTCCACCAAAGGAAAGTATCATAATGCTGATTTTTGGCCAAAAACAGCAAAATATGGTTTCCAATTCGGTTTTTGAATTAATTTAACTTAGAACTTGTATTTTGGCCCATATTATCGATATAAATGCGTTTTTGATAGCAAGAAGACCGGAATTTATCCTTCTCTAAATTCATTGAAATTCAATAAATTTTGAAACTTATGAAATAACATGATATTTTATTTAATGAACAATATTAGATAATAAGGTAACCAACAAAACAAAGAATTTAATTTATATTAGCGTTTGGGACAGGCCCATTTTAAGTAACAGTGCAGATTAATTATTATATCATTTATTGTCATCTCATTTTTGATAAATTTATCAATGTCAATCCAAGGAATTAGAAAAATCAGGAACGCGCGCAGAGAATCTGTGATTGCAATGGAAAATAGCGATTTAAGTAGCAACAGCCCTGTCAAACCAAAATAATTTACTTTTGATCTTAAATCGTCAAATCTCAGCAACGATATTAGATCCACTCGGGATTCGTAAATTAAAGGCAGTCCTACTCCCAAATCAGTAAAAAAACATAGTTTAAGGATTACTTCTCCCACCAAAGATAAAGACAAGAAGACTCTTGTCGGAAATTTTCTGTACATATGTAATAAATAAGCCACATTAATCTCGAAAGTTTAAAGGGTCCTCGACCCAGCCGGGAGTTTCGAAGATAACTGATTGAATTACCTGCTACTGATAGGTTGTATGGAAATAGGAGCAGTAATGATGACTTTGAGAGGGAAGATATGAAAAAAATTTCATTAAATTCCTTTATATTGGATTTTGTTGTCGGAAAAGGAGGATTTGGTAAGGTCTGGAAAGTTAAAGAAAAGGGGACTAATAAGATATATGCAATGAAGGATATGCAAAAAGTAAAGATTATATCAAAAAAATCTGTTCATTCTGTCATGAACTAAAAAGATCTTCTTCAAAGCATGAGTCATCCTTTCCTCGTGAACATGGTCTATTCTTTTCAAAACAGGGAAAACCTTTATTTGGTGATGGATTATTGCAATAGAGGAGATATGCGCTATCACTTAAGCAATGTTAGAAGATTTAAGGAAGAATAAACCAGGTTTTTTTTGGCTTGCATCATTTTGAGTTTGGAGTATTTGCACAAAAAAAAGGTTATTCATAGGGATCTCAAACCGGAAAATTTGGTCTTGGATGATCGAGGATTTTTAAGAGTTACTGACTTGGGTGTTTCAAGAGAAGTAAAACCCAATAACTCAGATGATACTAGTGGAACTCCAGGTTATATGGCGCCATAGGTAATCTGTAAAATGAATCACTCTTATCCTGTTGATTTTTTTGCATTAGGAGTCATTGGATTCTAATTTATCACAGGAAAAGTAGAAATATTTTTATACAGCGCCCATATATTGGAGAAAATCGTAAATAAATTCGAGAAAAAATACTTGCAAAACAAGTCCAGTTAGATGAAATACCTCCATTCGGGTGGAGCCGATAGAGTGTAGATTTTGTAAATCGATTAATTCAAAGAAAACCATAAAATCGATTGGGCTCAAGAGGAATTGAATAGGTGAAATTTCACCCGTTTTTTAAAAAAGTTGATTGGGAAAGATTGGAACAAAGAAAAATAAATCCACCTTTTTTGCCAAAAGTAAAATAGATTTAATTAAGACAATTGAATAGGATTATTCGAATTATAAATAATGTATATCTGAGGACACTGAGATATAAGATATGGAATAATATAAGATGATTTTGAGGCATAAAGATGCTCAGTAAGCTTTTACTGGATATGATTATAATATTTTAAGCCCTAGCCTCAAAAGGAAATCGGAGAAAAAATAATTTGACCCGTTAATACATACCAGCATGAGTATTTATAAGCGAAAGTGAATCATTTTGATCATTTCATCAATAATTTTAATGTTAATGTTTTATTTTGGAGTATTTATAATATTTAGAGAATATTGCTCAAATTAAATTAATTTTAAATCATCATTTTATATCATTTTATTAAGCATTAATTAATTAAGATATAATATAAATGTTGCTTATCCTCATTTCATCAATTTTGTCATCAATACTGCAGTCTACAACAGAAGATCAATCTAATATAAATAAAATCAAGCAATACAGCTAACTTGTGATAAAATAATTTATAAAGAACTAATATCTTGTTTATTCCTTGATACAAATCAACGTGGATCAGAATTGATGCAAGGAACATGGATAAAGCAACGAAGATGATATGTACTAAACTAGTAAAAAATAGATAGTGTAAATCTTTAAAGTTATAATTTGTTTAGTATGAGGAAAATGCAAAGCGATTCAATTCAAGCCTTTGATACATTCAACCTACTCCAGAATGATAAAATAAAAATTAAGAATGCTTTATTATCTAAAAGATAACATTTTACCGGATAACATTGAATGAGAGTAAAGAGTGGATTGAAAAAATAAAATAATTAGTAATTACCAATTAATTATTGCCACTTTATCAGGAAAGAAGAAATAGTTCTAAAATTTAATAAAAAAACTTCACTAGATTAATAAAAAGCTCGATTAGCTGAGTATTCATTCATTTGATGGTACAAAAGATTAATCTACTTAAATTAATTACAAATCAACCAAAAATATGCACGCTCGACCCACTTGCTCATTATTCATCAAATTGATTAATCACTTCTATTACAATATACTATACTGATTTGCATAAAAGAAAGAAGATTATTAAAATTTATGAAAGTAGTTGATAATTTGTATTATTTTGGGTGATAATTTGCTTGTGATTTCACACTGGTATGAATATATTTTTAGAAGATATGCTCACTAAATATGAGATGGTAAAGTACTAATTAAAAAGAAAGAGTCAATGTTAGAAAGAGTATATTTTTTGTATTTTCTCCGGTATTAGTAAAATATTCCGAAGATTGTTATCAGCATTAATTAAAATTTAATTTCATGATTGGAGAAAACGAAAAGCGTATTTCACTTCAAGTCAGCCGTACACATTATAGTTAGGAAAAATAACGTATTGAATAGGTCTCTCCCTTGTTTATAAAAAAAGTAGAACCGACATAAAGAATAGTTTTGGGAGTATGCGTTTTAAAGAAAAAGGCAGACAGCAAGTCCATGAGATAAATATTATCAAGGATTAAGTGTAGATAGATAGATATTTTGGAGATGAGCCATTTTTTAGAGTCGAGTTGGGAGGTAGAATTTTTATTAATTTAGAGTTGGCCTCATGTTGACGCTTTGATATGCTTTCACTCTCAAGGATTTCCATATATGATGGCATGGAAATACATTCAAAAGCATCAACCTTTTTTAATTAACGATTTCGAGAAACAACAACTTTTATGGGACAGATCAGTCATCTACAATATCCTTAAGAAAATTAAAATTCCAATAGCAAAAAATTACATAGTCTGTCGAGACGTCAGTGAACTGAAGTAAATCTAAAGAAGATGCATGGGAAAATATATTTTAGACTAAAGTAAAATAAATATTACCCAGAAAATGAAATACAAAATGAAAAATAGAAAGATAAAACTGATCCTGATTAAAATAATAATAAAATCTTCAAGAAGGAACAAGTCATGAAAAAATTTAGTCACAATTAATTTACAGAATCAAAAAATGATTAGATAGACAATAGTGGACTCAGTGATAATACACTCTCTCGCAGAAAAACTATTCATTATGAACTTAATTTGGAAAAATTAACACCTGATAAAATGAAAGATAAAACCAGTATCTTGGGCTTGTCTTCTAAGATATTATTAGCTGAGTATTAAAATCTACTATAAAATTAAGTTTTTCAGGAAACTGAAATATAGGAAGTCGAGGATCATATTCTCATCAAAACAAAGGACAAAACATTTAAATTGGATAAACCATTTGTTGAAAAGCCTTTTGATGCCTTCAACCATGAAATATGTATCTATTATCCGCAAAGCATGGGCGGAGGAAGAAAGAAATTGTTTGTTAAATCGCATAATGAATGCAGTAAATTTTAACCACTTTAACACTCGATTCGAAAAACTGGAAATTACATCTATGAAGAATATATCCCCACCAATGGTTTTATAATCAAAGTATATACCATCGGACCATACTATATGTATGCATAAGCTCGAAAATCCATCACTTTAGATGGTATCGTCCATCGCAATGCTGAGGGAAAATAAATGAGATATCCAATTATCCTGACTCCATAATAAAAATTTATGTGTAATAAAATTGTACAATAATTTTAACAGGAAATATGTGGAATATAAATTCTGCGGTCAGATGGTAAATCTTATGTTTGCAGTGTAAATGGTTGGTCCTTTGCTAAAAATAATGTGAAATATTGGAATGACTGTTCTCATATAATCAAAAGAAAACTTTTTCAGTATTTCTATCCATCAAATATTCATCATCTTCGCTTGGATAAATTTTAAAAATATGTGTAAAATACATACTTGCCTCCACTTGATCATAAAGATGGAAAGGCTGAGCAGCTTAGATCAATTGTGACAGTGTTTCGACACGCTGATAGATCTCCAAAATAAAAATTAAAGGTAAAAACAAAAGATAAGCGATTTATCTAGTTGCTGGCTCCATCAGGCCAAGATGAGATAAAACTCAAGGATGCAAACAGTCTAACCAAAATACTATAAATTACAAATCAGATCATAGCTGAATTAGACAATTCATCATCTTCGATTAAATAATTTATGCAAATGAAGATAGTCCTGGAATCAGGGGGTCAGTTCTAAGGATTAACTCGTAAAGTGCAGTTAAAAGTAAGCGAAAAAGACGAAAACGGAATCATTAAAAAAATAGTAATTGTATTAAAGTGGGGAGGAGAATTATCTTTTGCTGGCTATGAAGATTCTATTGAGTTAGGAAAAAAGATGAGAATGGAAAAATATGATGAGGATGATTGTCTCAGTCTTTACTCTTCATATAAGCATGATGTTAAGACCTATTCATCTGATGAAGGGCGATGCATAAAGACTGCAGCTGCATTTCTAAAAGGTTTTCTATGCATTGATGGAGAGCTGGCTCCTATTATTACTAGTATGGTGACAATGGACAAAAAATCCCAAAGTAAATTTTTAATAATTTAGAATTACTTGATTGCACCAGTCAGCAAAACCATTCCCCTCTTTTATAAAAAATAGCTCAATAGTTATCAATTATGCTGAACTCCGAAGAATAATTAATGACTAGTTTTTTAAAATCTGGTAATAAAAATGAATTATCAGAGGCGATGCACAATATAATTATTGAAATTGGTTCTCCTCGCAAAAAAATATAAATTGTATAAAATGAATAATATAGTTGTATAAAAGAATGAAGGAACTTTCTAAGTAACTTCAAAGGATTTACACTGAAAATTGGGAGAAGGATTCTCTTCATTTACGGTCTGGGTCGCATCAGCATATTGATCACGATACGTAATAAATTATGTGACATAGAAAATGTTAGGATATAGCGCTGATAAGCTAAAGATGGGTCAAGCTTGTAAAAGACTTTTATGATAAATAAACGGGGAACTTTAGCATCTCTAAATTGCCGGAAATATATGATACTATTAGACACGACAAAAGGAAAAATAAAATAATCTTTAATATTATCGATGCAAAAATAACTCAGTAAATAAAAAATATATCTCAAAACTTCGCATATTTTGTAGTGCCATTAGAGAGAGGAATCACTGATCAGCAAAAATTAGAAAGTGCTGAGATGATATGCTTACCAATTCTTGATAAAATCCTATAAGACATGATGTTTTGGAAGACCAAAAACATGGAAGAAGAATTCTGGAAGTATAAAACAAAAGGCGAAGATAATTGGAGGCATATCCGAACTCGATTATATTTTACATCAGCCTCTCATCTATATTCACTTTTGAATCTGCTTGTTTTGGGCAACGATCGCTTCTTCCTAAAGACAACTTCTGAAGTTGATAGTCAGAAGATAAGAAATATTCTTTATATGGGCTATCTCTCACATATTTAATTTAGGCTTTACTAGAATTTAACTATTTCTGAAGATGACGCCAACAGATTCAGAATTGAAATTTCAATTTCATACGAGTACCATAAGGGACAGAAATTGTAATAGTTTAGTTTAGGAGGGAAAAACCTGACAATTAATGCAATATAATAATTTATTAACAAATACACCGAAGATTTAAAAATGAATAGAGGCAAAAGCTCTAATAAATCTGGTGAAATCAAATTATAGCGCAGTGCGAGTAATGATAACCTTTAATGATGTCTATTAACTGATAATAATTGCTTTTAATCAGTTTTAATCATTTATCCATTTAATAAATCAAATATGTTTATTTATTATCGATTAGTTGAACAAATCCTTCCTTCCTGGGACAAACATGAGATAATCATTATTAGCTTTGTCCAAAGTCAATATTCCAGCTAAAGTGAGTGGTAATATTTATAATTTTAAGACTAAATTTCAGTTTAGTTAAATATTTCAATAATCTTTTTAGATACACAAGACTTATGAGTATAGATGCGAAGCAAATAGGTGAGCAAATATTATAGAAAATTCGATTGCAAAAATATTAGCTCGAGGAAAAGTTTCGAAATTAAAAAATTAAGAACACAAAATTAAATGAAGATCAGAGAAACTTAAATAGCTTTAAGAAAACAATGAAAATGCTATTTTAATCGAGACTAGAATAAGAAGTTTTAAAAATTTAATAGATGCAAATCATAAGGAAGGAGTTTAGCAATCAAGATTTTAATCAAAATGTCTAATTAATGAAATATGAAAATGAGTAATACTCTAATAAAATTATTGATCTCATGGATAAAATTTAGATTGAAAAACTTCGGTGTGAGAGGATAAGGAGAGAATTAAGTTTGAGTAAGAAGATGATTAATTCTTTATAAATTAAAAGATTAGATTGTGAGGACAAATGCAAGAATAGCAAATAATTAAATATCTCTTCAAATAATTGGACAAATTAAATTAAATGTTTAATCCAATAACAATATGGACCCATCTCTAATGGTGATTTTGGATTGTTAAATAATTCCAAATTTTCAGAGTATATTTATAAAAAACTGATTTAATTAAAGAGCTTGTATTTTTGTCAAAAAAGTACTGAGAGTGAACTAAAAAATAAAAAAATGCACTACGAAGTCATGAAATGTAAGGATAAATCAGCCAATAAAAATATTGACAACCTTTTGACAAAGATTGGTATCACAGAGGATGAAATAGATGATTAAATTATAGAATTTAATTAATAAATCAATCGAATTTCTCAATAGATTATAAGATAGCAATAAATCTTTAAATTCATACAATAAAAAACAGATGAAACAATTCTTAATGAGTGCAAATAGAAATCGATTGCTTAGTTTAAGAAATTGATAAAAAACAAACAAAAATTAGTTCATTAATTATTACAGCGAGCTAATCCTCTCAATCAAAAAGAGGAACAATAAATTGACTCCATTAAAAAATAACTCTGGCTATTAGATAACTAAGTTAAGATTGAGCAATGAGAAATGAGGAAAGAAATAGGCTTGATTAGACATGTATTATTTATTATTATTTCATTGGTAAATATATAAATAAAGATATAAACTATCATCATTCATCATCACTCGAAATAATAATTTATATATAAGGTGAGCTTTAAAGATAAGAGCAAGCCTAATATTTTAGATTCGTGTTCAAAGGCTAAACATTAAGATAACTCTTAAATTTTGTAATTTATTATTATTTTTAGCTATACTTTTCTTGAGTCTATTGTTTCAATTTTTTTGATGGATAAACTTATAAATCTTCATATTATTACTCATGATTTAATTTGCTGATTTGTCTTTTGATATTTCTTTTCTCTTAATAGTATTGTGGCTTAAACTCCTCCTCATTGAGAAGTTGAATAGATTTATAATTGCAAAAGAATCGGCGTATAAAGACCTGCCTTATTTCTTCATCTTCTTGATTTCCATAAGTATGATACCTTGATAAATAAAAATATACTGGCATCTAATAAGTATTTCCAATTCTTCGTTTCGTTTAATGTCAAATGCACAACCTCCCAAATAAGCGCACAGTGGATGCATTTATACTTCACACATAAAGGCACAACATTTAAATCGGATTCCATAATTCATATTTTATTGTAAACAATAGGCACATTTTCGTCCATCATTTTTCGTCGCTTTTCTCTGTATTTCCTAGATAAGTTTTATTGATTTTAAAGCAATTTTGAAAGACTTTGTATCTGAAAAATTAAAGAAAAATAAGCATGTAACGTGATAAAAGTGATTATCAACTTGTTTTAATGGCAAATCTCTTTGAGAATAACAAATTTAGCAAAAAGGCCTCAGCTAAAATTCATCATACTCCCAATCATTTTTTTACATGAAAAGACAACTGTCACAAATGTATAGCGCAAGGTTATCGATAAAAGCAATTCCATAGCAATTGAGGTGATAACTACCTCTACATGCATTACAACATGCGATCCCATTTTATCCTCTAACATCAGGAAAAAAGCAAATCTTGCAATCATTATAACTGGCTAGATGACTTTCTGGCCGAATTCTACGTGTAAATAATAATTTCTTTTCTTCCAACTGCAATTCTTGCAAAGCTTATTCCAATTCGTCTTCAGTTTTATCAGCAAATCCTTGTTTCATAAATAGCATTCGATCTTTGCAACTTAACTGCATTTAAAGATTTTCGATTTCGCTATATATTTCTTATAAATGACTATAATATTGTTGATTTTCTTTAAATCTTTTTACGATACCATCCCATAGTCTTATATTTTCACTATGAATTTATTATAATTTTTAGGGCAAAATGGCCAATTAGCATGCTAAGTGACTGTAACCATGCTTTTTAAACGGTTCATGGTACATCAGACAGTTAAAGATGACATCTGAATCTATCGTTGTGGCCAAATAATCGAGTTATACATTTGTACAGTAGGGTGATCTTTTGTCATGTTCATATTGCAATTAGTCTATTTTAATTACAGGAAGCTTATGATCTCTCTTGATACTGTGAGTGTTAGACTCAACAATAATACAGTCATCATTAGTGTTTAGTGTCCTTCGAACTCGGTATGTCATCAATTGGAAAATCTCATCTTTGGTTTTAGTAATTTCTCCTCTAAACAATATTCGAAAGATTTCCTTTTCATTAAGTTAAGGTTGGCGACGAAAGATAAAAAGATCAATATAGGATTTAGATGGACCTAATATTTGATCAAATTGGAGCATAATATCTGATGTTGTATTTTATTTGCAAGCCAGTACCTCTTCTTAGGTGAGAGAGTCGTAGTATAAATTTAGAGTACGTTACCACCATCTGGTACCGTTATATTTTCTAAATAATAATGAGGTTACACAGAAATATAGCGTTATAAATGAATTCTTCTTAATTTGACAATTCTCCGTAGTCTTTGTTTATCCTTCTTCTGAATAAATAATCAAATACTTGCTACAGTACTTGACGTAAAGCATATTTACGTCCTTGTTCATTTAGTCTCCTTTTCTTTATATTTTTGAATTCAAAGGGCCTATTGTTTCTCGGTGGCTCCATATCCAGTATAAAAAATGGAAAAGATGAGTTGCCATAAGTATAACAAATGTACCTCGAGAGAATGCATTTTTATTGATAGCTATGCAGTTAATGATAATGGTTTATTATTTTAAAATCAGAGGAACAATATATAAAGAGATCTCAGTTATGAATTACATAAAAGACTATTTTACTCGATCAACTTTTCATATGTTTGGAGTGGAAAGGTAAATAGTTTAATAGCAATGAGTTAGAGCTTAATCTATCAATATGAGTGGAATATCATTCATCTTCTCAATATTCGTTGATAAAAATTAACTGAGTTCTGCCAAATTGCCGAAAACCATGATTTGCCTCCAGTGGTCGTTTGTGGCTGGCCATATGCTGTTTCCAAGTCATTGATTTGGTGGGCTCCATTAATATCCTGCTATTAAGCAAGTTATTAGCCCTCCAAATCTCCTTTCAGAGATTCAGCATCAATAGTTGAATTATCGCCCTCTTTAAGGAGCTATTATGCTTCTTCATCATCCTCGTAATCCATGTGATGACGCATCATTTGATTCTCCAGTGTTTGGACGAGTTCTCGAATATGGAGTTGCTTTGCACTATTTTAATTACGCTCCTCTTCATATATTTTTTGAAGATTTGCCAGTTTATTCTGCAACTTATAATTCTCATCCTTTAATTCTTTAATAAGAGACTAGTTCAAAAACTAGCATTGAGAGCCTTCACTTCTCAAACTTGTGCTAAGTTTGTCAGATGCTATTCTTCGTAGATTGGTGAACGCATGGTGATCCTCCGCTCTGAGGAGTTTTTCAGTTTTATTGCGACAAATACTGGTCATTCGTTTAAGTTCGTTCTGTAAACTTTCACACTCTTTTTCCTTTTTTGAAAGCAGTTTTTACACATGCTTAGTCTTTTGCTTCAGTTGTTTTTGCTCCGAGTTAAGCTGCTCAAGTTAAACTTGAGTATTTTGATGACTCTTTTCCGCCGATCTGATGCGAATAGCAAAGGAGTCCATATAAGCAAGAACTGAGCAAGTGTCTCCCTCCTATTCAACCATACTTCTCAGCTAACTGAGGGCATGGGTGAGGGTTTGAGGCTGCATTTTAGTTTTTTCAAGAGGACACAATTAATTATGGTCGGGAGTAATCAATTGGGATTTATCATATCTAAAACATTAGTTTTCATGATTCATTTTAGCCCCATGGACACCTTACTGTCCTCAATATAACAAATTTCTTTAGATTTCTTTTTGCTAAGAAATTAAAAAATTTCTTGCAGGAATAGCCTTATCGTAGAGATATTTTCGTCGACTATCTAAAGAAGCTAATAAATCTTGATAATAAATTAGAAAATATTTTTTGCTTGATATCCTTTATCATATTCATTTAATTTATCTTAATCTTTGTCCTGTCATCCATCATATAATAAATGATCCGGGAATACGACTATCTCTTCAAAGTTGTCATTATAGGCAACAGTTCTGTGGGCAAGTCGTCTTTGTTGCGTAGATTTGCAGATGACTCTTTTCAATAGAGTTATCTCGCGACCATCGGAGTTGACTTTCGATTCAAGTAATGTACATGAAAGTTAGATCGTTGACGGTCGAAGGGAATGTTGTCAAACTTCAGATCTGGGATACAGCAGGGCAAGAACGCTTCAGAACCATTACAGGAGCCTACTACAAAGGTGCACATGCCATCATGGTGGTCTATGATATCACCAGAAAAGAGAGTTTTTAGGACATTGAAAATTTTTGGTTGGCAGAAGTAAGAATAATGTTACCATCAGATTGAAAAATATGCGATGCCTAGCGTTCATTTGATAATTTTGGGAAACAAGACTGATGCGGAATAATTGCGAAAAGTTGACAAGATTGAAGCTTAGAATTATTGCAAGCGTAAAAATATAAAGCTGATGGAAGTGAGTGCAAAGAGTGGAGATCACGTGTCAAATGCTTTCCAAGAGGTATCATAAGTGCTGACAAAACTGTATCCTAAATAATAGAAAAAAGAAGTAAATCCAATGGTGTAGGATATAAAGAAGAAAAGGCAAGAGTTTCAGTTGCAAGCAGGAAAACAAGGAATTGACAAAAATACTAATCCTTGTTGCAAATGAATTGCTATTTTGTTGTATGCATCCTAATATATTGAACTTAAATGAAGTAGATCAATTCATTAATATTGGCATTGGTTCATAAGCATCAGAAATATTTGCTCATTTTTGTTTTAGTTTAAATTGAACTTACTTTCAACATTTAGCACGGAGAACTAATTTTATTTAGAAGATAACTAATAAGTTATATTTATCCAATGGCCACCTCTAATAAGGAATATGGATCATATTATCGAAGCCATTCCAATAAAAAATAATCTATAGGCAAAACCACTCTTGATTTCTTAAAGAAAAACGATGTGGGGAATTATTTGCACCAGCAAGAGAATGTTGCTCAGCGATCAAGGCATGGATTGTTTACGCAACCGATGGGATTAGCAAATGGCGATCAGTACTTCGACAAACAACGTATTATCTATATTATTTAGCTGAATAAGTGCCAAAAAACGTGTCAGTCAACAAAAGATTGGTGCAGAAAGTAGGCCCAGAATTGTTTTAAAAGATGGGTTCTACTAATATTGGTGATCTTTATAAGGACAAATTTAGAGAGAATCAACTTTATGTGAAGGAAAAAACTGATCTTGCAATTCATCCCAACAGTTTTATCGCAGGAGGCAAACAACAATTAGTGTAAATGATTAATAACTAAGTAAACATTCGGAATTTGAACACATGAAATAATTTCAAGATAAAGCCTATAACACTAGAGACTAGCAAGGAAACGTTAAAACTGGTTTGAAGAATATTACCACAAACAATATGAAAAAAGGATTTGGCAATACAACAATGGGACATCTTTTTGGGCACTATAAATATTAAGGATCACCCTATGACAATCCAAAGGAATTGGAAAGCAAATAAAAAATGGTACATAAAGCTAAAATACTTCAACCTTTTATTGGTTCAAGCAAACCCCAAGATGTATTTACTCCCGGTTATCAAACCTTCCACCTGTAAGGTGAGCCTTATCAGGCAATAAAAGATGATACCCAGTACAGGTCAAAAACCAATCAAAAATGGACATATAACAATGCCAACAAAAAAGGATTCTATGGCACTTTTACTGAATTTCCTAAATATATTGAAGAGGGAGAAATGCAAAAGACAAAAAGCCAGCAATAAAACATTTGGAAGTAAGTCATTATATATTCAGACCCAATTTTAATGGAACATCTAAAGGTCTTGGAGAAACATTGACTAAGCCCTGTCCTGTACCTAGTCAAATGATACTCAACAACGTTAGAAGAGGGGGCTGATCATTCTAATCATTTCATTTACAACTCTATTTAAAATTTATTTATTTTCTGTAAATTCATATTGAGATGTATGCAATCACTCAGGACACTGATTTAAAGTAATTTTTGGCATATTTAATTGCAGCCTCTTCTCCGCCTAATTCTTCTCCCATTTTTAAGTAGAAATCGTGAGTTTCTTGAATCAAAAAATCCCGAATTTGCCGATGCCGCTTCGTGAGAGTCAGATAGATCAAATAGGCAACTGCAAAATATCCATTTAACTCTTCAGTAGATTTTTTACAAGGGTTCTTTTTGAAACGTTGACAATTATCATATTTATCGAAAAGTAGGATCCAAGAGGGAATTAATTTTAATTTTTAAGCTTTACTGAGTTGCTCCCTCTTCTGCTCACCTTTGGATAAAGATTTGTCTGAAGTCAGCTGATCCACATACTCCTTTATTTATTTCTGCTACTGGGGAAGAAGATCTTGAAGAACATAATCAATTTTTTAACTATAAACTGTCGGGTTATTTTATTTGTTGTCGTGAAGAATACCCAATAACCACCCTTGATGATATTGCTACATGGTTTGGTCTAAAATTGATTCACAGGAGCCAGCCACTCTCAAAGAATGTTCGAATGAAGGTTCTATACCATCTTTGCTCATTTTGTTTCCAAAAATGAGTTTATTTAGTTCAATAGCCCTTGTGATGGAGTTATGATACCTCAGATAAAATCGGTTGTTGCTCTTGATTTAACTTTATTGTACTCCCAACATTACTTATTATTATACAGTAAATCATTCAGAGCAAGAATAAAATAATTATGATACCTTTTAAATCATATTTATATTTTTGCAGCCGAAAGTTTTTTATATGCTACGAACTATTAATAACATTTTTAATGTTTTTTCAATGAGAAATCCTTTAAAATGTTGGTATATTTTTAAGGGTAGAATAAAATAAAATAAAATTAGCAATAATCATCCCGCTAGATGCTCACTTCTGCGTGTCTTAAGGATTTACAATAATTATCTTGTTCCCGAGGAGGCTTTATTGTGTGTATGATCATCAATGTTTAAATGTTCCTGTTCACATCGATATCGATTTAGTTATATTTCCAATTTCGTACATTTAGTTTTCGATGCTTCTAACTCTTTGGCTAATTTGATTAGTTCAGATTTAAACTCATTCATAACTAAGGTTGTTTCTTCTGCTATTTTTTTACTTTCTTCAACTGAGAGATATAGATGTCGCTGCAGAACTCCCTTTTACTTTATATTCTCCACTCTTATTTTATCTAAGAGAAGATCTTTATACAGGACTTAATTTTTTAATCGTTTTATCTATATTTATAATCCATTAACTGGCTCACTTAGAAAATCTTTCTTAACGGTTTGCGCGATTTCTTCGCTTGAATTCTTAGGAAGAGGCGAAAAATCAGTGATATATGGAGTTTTTATTTTATCATCTCTTTCATACCGATATTCAGTTAGCAATGAATGATTTTGGATAGGTAGCCTATTTTGCAAAGACATACTTGGTCTTTCTCTAAAAAGTTAGCTGTTATTTTTTATCTAATTTTCTGAATACTTTGTCAATTGTTGCTTTAAATTTTAGTTTTATGTCCTTAACTATTTGATTTGCTCATTGTATTTTTATATTTACTGCATAAAAAAGGAGATCTATTCGTTTTATTTGTTCCTGTCTGTTTTCTCCTATTGCTCATCTTATATTAAAATTTAATTTTCTTTTAGTTGATTTGGAACTTTTACTTCAATGGTAGGGATCTTTTTATGTGGTTTTGTTGATTTTGATCTCAACCGAACAGAAGTAATTGCAGAATAATCATACTTTTTCCATCGCTCGTCCTGCAGCATCAATACTTTCTTTTATAATTTCTAATTTGCTTCCAACAGTTTATTAACTGTTTATTCGCTCACTCGTAGTTTATCTATTAATACTTCACACTATAGACATTTCTCCTTTTGAAAAGTATGGTAATATAAACTTTCGTCTTCTACTTATGGTACTGCGGGGAGATTTAAAGTTTGAACTTGAGCTTGTTGTTTGCATAGATTGAGCACTTTTGTAGGGGGATTTTGTGGTTTGAGAATTGGAAGAGGGTTTAAATAAGGGGGACTGTGTTTTTTCATTATGATATTAACAACTGCCAAGAGTCATATAAACTAAAATTTATTCGAATTGCTATTAAACTTTACTATTCTTGAAAAGAAAATCAAGGCATTAATTGCGAAATAATGCTAATTAGCAATGTTAACAATTTTTTTAGGAATATTGAATAATGAACTATAAATCATATAAATCATGAATTGAAGAAATTCTTATTGGAGGATTCCATATTTGTGTTAAATTTTTATTTGGAAATTAGGGATTAAAAGGTAAATTACGGATTTTTCTATTCCATGGAATCTGACTATTTGTTCTGGGCAAGAAGGCATCTCTTTTTTCTCAAATTCGAGAAATGATTTTTAATTTTACATTGAAATTATTGATTAGCAATGATTTATAACTTTTGCTAACAATATTTCCTTCCCGAAATCTTAATTTTTATATCTTTTTATATCTTTTTTTATGCCTCATCTAGAGTAGCTACTGAATTATTAATATCTCCTTCTTTATGATAAGTCTACAAATTGGAATACTTTCTTATGCTTTTTAACTTCAATTTGGGAAGCACATATTTTGCTGATCTCTTAAATTCGTTCGGCTGCTATAATAGTTTTTAGAAAGTAGTTTGGGGTCTCGGTGAATCAGAAAATTCATTGATTTAATTATCTTCAAAAGTTAATCCCTAAATTTGAGGTTAAATTAATACATTCATGGCGTTATCTGTTTACTAGCAAATTTATTCTTCATTTTCCTTCCTGGGTAATATTTTTTCTGCTTAACTACATTTCTTATTTGGACTCAGCGTAGAGAAGTTGCGGTTACCATGCTGATATCTATAGAGATATTATTTATTTTGGAGCTTTTTTAATTTTATGGGAGAATTCGACTGACTTTGAGATCCAGTTATGTTCTGTGCCTTTGAAGAAGGTATTAAGGAAATACTTGAATTTTATTATTCACTAATCCATTTTTAATTGGTCGGTATTTTTCTCGGGGTGACTTTACCAGTTGAAGCAAAATTTGAACGACCGTGGTTAGTTTTATTTTCCATTTTTGTCATATCTTTACCATCAAGTGACATTGCTTTCAAATGATTGAGTATTCTGGCTCTTGAAAACTCACGGTAATCGTCCAATATTGGAGCTGACAAGCTGACTCCCATCAATAAGTTTATTAAAGTGTAATAATTACTAAATAGTTCATACAATATATCATTTATCGATGTCTCCAATCGCATATACAACTCCAACAAATTCGAATCACTGCTAGTAGCTCGTTGCATCATATCTGTAGTTGTGTCCAATAGCATTGATTTGATCAATGGTTATTTCATAATTGACGCTAAGCTGAAAAACATATTCCTTTTATTCGTTAAAGTTAGTCTACTTAGAGTATTTATAATTTTTTATTACTTCTAGACTTATATCGTTATCCTTTATTAATACTATATTACTGTAGGGAAAACATAGTTTGGTTATTTAGTTCGAACGGCAACTGCAAATTTTGTCATGTCTTCTGCCCCAATAAAAACTGAGCAATACACAATCAAATCGACTGAAGGTTTTATTATATTGAAGTTTTCATGGCTGTTTAAAACATTTTTGTATTGGATAATCTTTTTGCTCTCGTGAAGGACGTGGAGATAAACTAATTTACAGAGAGAATACTTGTTCGTTAATTTTGAAAACGAATATTACCTCTTATCATGGATAGTTAGAGCTTCCTACTTCTTTTTTGTAAAGGTTTTCTAAACTCTTCGATCAATATTGTCTAAAGTTTCTTTAATTCAAGATCTAGCTTTTGACTCTGCAGTTAACATACATATTTGAGTCGAGTGGCATGAATGGATATTGCCTCCGATGGGTATTCAATCTCCCCTTCTTTATCCAAACTACACCCCATTTAACTAAAATATTATTTACAATAACCAAATAATCTATTTTCACAAGTTTACAGCGTTTTAAAAGGAATCTATTTTTCATTATTTTATTTTCAACTATTATGCCTCAGTCAAAGTTTGCTGCTTTAAATATATGATATTCACATTTTAATGATAACTGCTTCACCTGAATAGCTCGCACGAAGAATAAAATCCAAACAAGGAGCTGATACAGCTGGATTCACATGTATCCTCGTTTACTTTATCGTAAAAGCAGTTTTTTTGCTTGTCATATTTCGCTATGATAACCTACTTAAGCACGAAGCAATCTACATTATTCCATTCGTGGTACTAATGATAACCAATACTTATCTTATGCTAACAGTAGGTCGCGATCCTGGCTTCTAGGCTAGTACCTTTGAGTAGAACTAATTATTGATGGGAGTACGTAATGAAAATACTTTCTGCAGCATTTGTAATTGCAGAATCAAAATTCGAGGAAAGCATTGTTTTAAATGTGGCAAATGCGTTCGTAAATTTGATCATCATTGCCCATGGATTAATTCTTGCGTTGGTGAAAAAAATCATTTCAAATTTTTGATGCTCTTGTCAACACATTCACTGCAAGCCGGGCTGGCTAGCTACATCGTATTTAATGAAGGATTCAGTGCTTTAAATCAATGGGCTATTTCTAATATGCTTTAAAAGATGGATCTTACAGTCCTTAGTATGGGGTCTACTCTGTTTTTTGCATTTTTATGCTTTTTTATGTGGTGTTTGCAGGAGGACTCTTGGTATTTCATTTTTACCTTTTAGTTGCTAACATCACATCCAAATAGTTGATGGAACGAAGAAAGTGTTGGTACTTAATTGGAATCAAGGGAAATCCTTTTTCAGAAGGAATATTTACAAATTTAATGATGGCTATTTTTCCCGAAGAAAGTGGAAGGTAATTATTGATTAAATCAGATAATGGCTAATAAAATCATCAAATTATGAGGTTAAGTCTCACAATATATGGAGCAATGATTATTATTAATGTTGCTGATGTAAAAAATTTTTTCATCTATTTGCATAATCTACACAACCCAAAGCTTTTATTGATGAAGATTTCAGTTTGTAATCGACATTTATGTACGTGGCAAAATCAACCTTTTTTGATTGCAATTCATAATAAACTTCATTTGCTGCAGATAATTGAAATACTAATCAAAAAAAATTATTTTAAAAAATACATTATGCATTCATATACTTGCGAGCCATACAGTTCGCATTTGGCATTAATTTTGGTACTAAATTATGTGATGCGAGTCATTGGTCCCTTCTATGTCTCTTAGATCAGTTGCTGAAACTCTATTAAATCATTGTTGTAAATTTTCCTAGATGTAATGAATTAATGGTCGTAAATGAGGTCATATTTTGGTTGAAGGAGTGGTTGAATTCTTCCAGTTTCTGATGCATTTCGAGAATTGCCTGCACCATATTCGATATAATATAAATTGATTATGAATATGGCCAATTTTATTAGATAAAAAATAATCAGATGCTGTCTTGCCTCATTCGAATTTTTTTGCAATCGTATTGATATTAATAATAAATGAATAAAGGATTAATTTGTTATATTCGTATACTATGAGACTTATCAAGGTAGTAATTATGTTGCTTTGCTTGGCTTATGCCTTAGCAGTGAGAAATTTCAAAAAAATCATGGTTGAAGATGAGGATGCACTGTGTTTGGATGGAACCACCAGTGATTATTATGCTCATGAAGGAGTCCATCCCAATAAAATTTTATTAAGTTTTTAAGGAGGAGGATGGTGTGGAAGCGCCAATGGAATCAACTAAACTATGTAAGATTGTTTAGAAAGAAGTACGATTAGATCGGGCACTACTGCAAATGACCCTGATATATGGACTCAGAGTGAAGGTATCCTCTCAGATAATTCTTAAAATTAACTCCGGGACTATAGTGTTTTCCATCTTCGATATTGTGATGGTGCAGGACATCAAGGGTACCGCAAAAATCCTGTCAGGTATAAAGACAGTAATTTGTATTTTAGAGGACATAACGTCACAAAAGCTCAACTTGAGTCTATTAATAAGTATTATGGTCTTTGGACTACTGCAACCGATGTCATAATCTCAGGCCAGTCTGCTGGAGGACTTGCTGTTTTCCTGTGGACAAATTACATATCTTAAAGAGTGCCTAAAACAGCAAAAGTGTGGTCTCTGCCTGACGCTGGTATTTTCATTGATTCGGCCGATTATTATACTCATACGAACAATTTACGGCTCCAAATCATAAACTTTATGAAACTTTCAAATTAATAAGTCGCTACTCCAGTTGATGAGTGCAATGATGCATACAGAGGATAAGAGTACAAATGCATGTTCGCGCAATATCTTTATGCTTTCATAAAAATACCTCAGTTTGCCATTCAGTCTCCCTATGACGTATGGTCGATGTCCAACATTTTGGGTCTTTATTGCCACAATGGAATATCTCTAGCAAACTGCAATGACGGTCAATTAAAATATATTGAGGCTTATCATGCAAATACATCCGCAGTGTTGAAGGCAATAGCTAAAAGACAGGGAAATGGATACTGGGCGCCCTCCTGTGCATTTCATGCTAATTCATTATAGAGTGCACTTTATGATGAAACTTTCAGAGTCCCAGCAAAATCATAATTTTCATTAATGCATTCCATTTCCATTTGGCTGGCAGGGACAAGTAAAGATAATAGATATATGGATGATGGCAACTGGCCAATTAATAGACCGTGTTCTGATGTCAAGCAGCTAGTCAGCTAACCGGTCAATTAATAATCAATCATATAACCGACCAACTAATAAACCTCGTTTTGGTGTAAAGCAACAAAGCATTGATTGAGTCATAGTAAATAATGTTATCATTCATACTAATTTCTAAATTAACGATTTAGCATCTATTAATTATAATTTTCTTTTTTGATAGCAGCACTCAACACTATTTGGTTTAGTGGCACAACCTCCAATCATAAATTTAAAATTGTCTTAAAATATTTTTGCTGAAGACAACAGCGAATTCACCTTTTGCAGCTCATTTAATTTGATCATTTGATCGGATTTATATCACAAATACAGAATGATTTATATGAAATAATATATATAATTATCTTAACAAACTACATCATAAGCACTCAGTTTAAGTGATGTCATTGGCCCTTATTTTCATCAATTTAGGTCCATTATTTTTTATATATTTTTTTACTAAAATATATAGAAAAATTTTATTTTTCAGGGGTTGGGG
>Ga0302280_1000235_pt1 | contig 48733 bp, 39 predicted proteins | sample III_Fen_E1_1_FD_198771 | JGI IMG/M metagenome (GOLD analysis project Ga0302280, IMG submission 198771) | Peat permafrost microbial communities from Stordalen Mire near Abisko, Sweden - III_Fen_E1_1 | ecosystem: Environmental > Terrestrial > Soil > Wetlands > Permafrost | place: Sweden: Abisko... | reverse complement strand
CTTCCTGCCAGACTGAAAGGCGGACTGTATAAAAGGATAGTCTCCATAGGTCTATTTAGTGTAGTCTACAACTCTGATTTCTTTTGCTTCCATGCAGTAATAAATATTTGTTGATGTAATAACATATCTCAGGGAGAGAATAGATCTGCAAAAGCGCATAAACATTTCTTTTATATTATACCTGAACTTAATTAAAATATCAAAGATTAGCTACAATTATCGAGTCTAATTATTCCTGGATCGGCGTCTGGAAAAATTGGACTGCCTCCGATATCGCGTATTATTTGTTTTTGGAGCAGATGGGAGCATAGTTTGTGTGGCGAGGCACTTTGAAGAGGATAGGGTTTTATACACAGCTAATTATGTCGAGTAGATCCTTTTAAAAGCTGTAGCAGCTGTGGATCTATGCCCTGAAGAACTTTACGCTGTAGACTTTCTATTGCTTGGCTATCACATGATATTTTTAGGCCAAAAATAGACTATCATTATAATTGGTCATTATCTCTCTCAGTGACTATAATTCAAATACCATTGAGTTTATTGCCACTGGCAGATGGCAGAGCAGTTCATTGGATTGCAGTCGCTTGAAATCCTCAGAATCTAAATATCATAAAAATTACTCATAACCTATATGCTGCCAGTTTCAGAATTGGCGTAATATCTAGGTAGTCTTTCGCCAAAGAAAACTGGATTGACGCATTTTGCAGCTATTTGGCGTTTTTATGTTTTTATCATTCCCAGGAGGATTGGATCGCAAGGATTTTACAGAAGATTTTACATTCCACTAAAGTACACGAACTAGACTCCCTAATTGACCAGAAATTCATTTATTGAGGGGCCCAGCAAGTATTAAGCTGCAGCCGCAGTTCCAGAGGGTCTTTTTATGAGTTTAAGCTTGTCATTGAGGCAATACTGCCCTCGACTATCAAATACAGCGAGAGAGTAAGTAATAAAAAATCTGAATTTTTATTGTTTAAATCCATAATAGTTTTTTCCTTTGAGATATTTTTCAATTTTTTCGATATTGAACTCGTTGCAATTAACAATTATTGGAAGAGAAGAATTACCACGTGCATTGCGCTGCAACCGCTTAAACACGATGTCAAGGATGGTTACTTTTTAATAAAGGTTGATTGGAGCCAAAAATTTGTCTTAGTTGTCAAAACGAGAAGAGGATCCTGCACACAGCAGAATAGCAGCGACTAATATCAGGTATAGTATACCTTTGTTTGACTTGAGTAGATGTTCACCAATGCTTTTCAGCTCCATTTTTTCCTCAGTGGAGATCTATGCTTCCTTAGTAACATGTGGGGAATTTAATTTAAGAATCTTTACTTCCTTTTTGTTCTCCTTACTTTTTGTCTCCACAAAGTGATGGTAGAACTGTATAGTCACTTGTTTACTGAATCCATTAGATCGTGTTCAATTTTGCCAAGATCTTAAAGAAATTCCTCTCTCTCTTAAACTTCCAAGCGATTCCATATCTACTGAAAAACATGCTAATGACGATATGCGATGATGCGGGTCAGCAAAGAGATATAGAAAGTGGATATATTGTTCTCTGAATGAAGAGAGGAATACTTTGGCAGAATTCTCTTGCAGCTGCTTCTACTTTAGAAAATGTGGTCTGCTTCTCGAAGCTAATCACTTACGGAATGATGAACTTGGAGCCATTGTATTCTATTTTTATGGATGTATCGAGTTATTATTTAGTTTCCTTGGTCTTGTCGAAGTTGCAAGCGGATTGACACTCTCCCATTGATTATAAATAAGGATACGAGAGAAATTATTAGGATATGTTCAAAGGATGAGTAAACACTCAAATAATTGCAAAATCAATTTGAAGAAGAAAATTAAATGTCATCTCTGATTTATAGATTTATTTTGTTTATTAAATTCAGTTGATCAAAGGATATGGGCAATAAATCAGAAGAAATTTTTGAAGAAATTAACTTGCATCTTAATTATCTCATTTGTTGTACTACTCGATTAGTCACTCTCAATGAATGACGGTTCATCAGAGTCCCTATATGAAAAATGGTCCGCAAGCCTCAAAGAATATAGCCAAAATGCTCCCTATTTATTGCTTCCCCTAAAGCATTCATTCAAAAGGACAATTTTTTGTGGAAATTCTGGTTCTGTATAGGTATTCTTCTTTAAAATAGATATATTACCCGGAATATCCCTATCTTTTAAACCAATTAATCAATGATCGCAAGAGAAAGGGAACAAATTTTAAGGAGGTTTAGATCTGGCATTTTCTTTTAAGCTTCATGAAAGCATTGAAATAAGCACGAAACATCAAAAATTATATTAGCGATATTAATCCAAGGAATATATTTTTAAATGAAAAAGGACTCATTAAGGTACCCACATAATTATCTTGGCGAAGGTTGGCAATGCAATAACTTTGGAATTTGTTATCAAGACACGAGGAGTCAATCAACAGTGACACTGATTTTGCCATAGATAACGTGCCCATTAAGATTCATGAAGAAATAAATCAGCTACGGATATTTTTGCCTAAGAACATGTCAGTAAAAAATTCAATTCCATTCAATTTATTTTATACACCATAGTTTATTCTAAACTCAGCTCTGATATATTCTGTTGAAAAGTGTCAAACTGGATATAATGATCAAATGATAGAAGTGAATTTTGATTATTCCTTATGTTATAATTAGCAAAGGTAAATAACGTATAAATAGTTGGTATCTGCGAAGAGAAACACCATTGGACGCTGCATTCGCTGCATTTGAGCCTCCTTGATTGAGTTGATTGGTGAGACCAGGCTGGTTGGCTGTATTCTGTGTCTGTCCTCCTTCCTTTCTGCTTAGTGTTTCTAGCCGTTCTTGATTATAGGTCAGAATTTTCTGAAATCCCTCTAGGCTCGAGATTAAACTCTTCCTAAATATCGAATCTGCTATTTTTTGTTTCTACCACTGCAGCCCAAGATTATCCTTTTTCTCAAAGCTATCTTTATTTCCCGAATTCTTAGATTAATCAAGAATATACCGAAAATGATCTACTAGTTATAAAATTTAATAAATTTATCTCAATTGATAATAGAGAGTATAGTAGATAGCTTTTAATTATTATTAGATAGTGCGCTCTCTTTTTACATTTGTTTGTTTCCTCAATTTATAATATGATACCGAATTATTACTAATTATTAGCATTTAAAATTATGTGGATACGAGAATAAAATTCATTGATTGTTGTTTATTAATAAACGCGAGGATATCGGATCAATTTGGTTTGATTATATCCAAAGAGCAATGGATTTGGAGGCCTGATAATATAAAAATATAGACAATTTATAGTAATCGTTTATTGAATGATTTTAATATAGAAGACATTTCATGCATCATGCAGGTATTCATCCTAAACTAAGTCCTCAAGGAGTGAATCTGTATCCTCATAAATTTATCCAAAGGGTTATTGATAAGAGAAAAAACTCGATGGAGGTGGTGATAATACCTTGGATGACAACAAGAGGAATCGTTTTTGCACATTCATTCTTTCGCTATTCGGGAATCTATTTTATAATGGAATTTTAAAATTATCTTAATTTATTTGATATTTTTGCGAACTGATCCCAGATGAAAAATTGGAAGCAGGTTGATTTAAAATGTACGATATTTATTGCATTGAAGCCATCTATTGTGCATGGTGCTGATTTAATAAAAACGAGTTTAAGCAATGCGCAGAATTATTTGAATTCAGCACTTGCTTCAGTCTATTTTTAATTAAACTTGATCGATAATTTTTGTTTGCCTATATATTTTAAGACTTTTATTACACTTTCTATATTTGATTTTATTGTCTTTAAATATATTTTTAGTTTTTTTCCCTTTTATTTTATGGTATTTCCTATTTTTGCCGCCTTTGTTAAGATATTTATTCATCCTTTTTTTGGCTTGGAGGTAAATTAGCGAATAATTTTTATACTGTCGATTGACTTACTTTGGAGGAGTTATTTTATAAACACTGTGTTTATTCTGTTGTTTAGCTATTTTTATCTTCTCCCTTTTCCACGTTGATTTGATCAATTTGGGAATTTTCTCTCTATCCAGTCTTAAGAAATCCGTGTGGATGGAAATAGGGCTCTTATTAGATCGCTAGTTTTGGACAGAGCCTGTCCTACTTTAGTACTTAATTCTCTAACAATTCTTGGGGTTTCTTGACTTTGATAAGATTCTATTTCTTCTAGCTCTTGGTTTACTCTATCTTTCTCTTCTTCTCTTAATTCTAGCGCTTCTTTCTTTATCTTTACTTATTCTGCTATTCCATCAATTTTAGAGTTGATCTGAGCGATTGAATTGCCTATTAAAGCAATGGCTTCCTCGATCCTTTTTATGTCTTCCTGCCTTTATCTTAATTAGGTTACATTTTCGTTTGCTATTTTTGCGCAGCCTCTTCTTTCTCTTCCTTTGGCTATTTTTGAATTTTTCTTGCTTCTGTTCGCTATCTAAATAAAAATTAAGTTACGCGGCATCTTGGAAGCGTCTAAAATATTTTAAGATTTTAAATTATTCAGAATTTTCGGCATATTCCGTGACTTACATTTCAACTATAATGAAATCCATATTCGAAGGAGATAGTTCTCGAAAGATCTATAATACAACTCGTTGATGTAGCTCATCAGAACAACTTTTCAGTAAAATTTACGTTTGATCTAAAGGACTTTTGGATATTTGGTTTTCAATTTATTCTCTAATTAACTTTTTGGTTCTTTTGTATTCTTACATGAATACGGATTAATGAAATAATTATATTGAATAATGAGTGCAATAAAAAGTCAAATATTGCAAAGCGCATTTTTATAAATATTTATAATTCCACTTTCATATTTCCTTGATATGATTACATCATTCCGTATTAAATAATGGACTCATTCAATCGTCCAATTAAAATCATTTCCCTCACTTCGATTTTTTTCGCTTTTGGATTAAGGAAATTTATTCAAATTGACGATCTCCTTATTTTGACTTTATTTCATATACTACTTGGCACTGCATCCTGCTTGTCTAATAATTTTGTCATAAAACCTAATACTCAACTAAATATGATTTTCCTCTATCAGACCCTAAGTTAATAGAGAAATTTTTAATATATTTAAAATGCTATTGCAAGATAAAACCTTTTAACTCTGCCACTGAGATAAATGAAGAAAGTCACCTCAAGCATTCGCCAGCAAAATTATTTTTTGGACATGATCTTGAAAGAATATTAAAATATATTAGATGAATATTATAGAGATGGATGAGTATTACTACTTGGATAAAATTTCTCACAATCTAGTCATCTTCGTATATACTTTATTGGGAATATTCTCAGTTTGGCAGATTAGCTGACTATGATTATCTTTAAAGGTTGTCTGCTGATTGCATTGGCTATTGTCAGTTGGAAAAATATTAATAAAAATTGCAAACCATATTAATCCCGATCTCACAGAGAATGTCCAACTCTTCTTTTAATTGCTTTATAAAATAATCCTCATTTCTATGGCAGACCCTGATTGTTTTATCATTTATTATGTTATAATCAGCAAAGGTAAATAACGCATAAATAGTCAGTATCTGCGAATGGGAACGCCATTGCCAGGCGTATTCGCTGCATTTGAGCCCCCTTGACTGGGTTGATTTGTGAGGCCGGGCTGGTTGGCTGTATTCTGTGCCTGCCCTCCTTCCTTTCTGCTTAAGGCATCGAGCCGTTCCTGATTATAGGTCAGCATTTTCTGAAACCCCTCTAGACTCGAGATTAAATTCTTCCTAAATATTGAATTTGCTACTTTTTGCTGCTGACACTGCTGCCCAAAAATGATCCTTTTTTCTCAAAGTTATTTTTATCTCCCGTATTGTTATATTCGTTATGCCTATACTTAGCATCATTCTCTTGTATCTTATTGGCAGATCCGATGTTATGCTGACTGTTTCTGCCTTGCGAATTGTTGTTATTTTTATTCGATAGAAGAAGATAGAATTCAATTTGCGCATAGTCAATGGAGTCTGCGCTGATTATCTTATTGAGATGGTTCCACTCCCTCATGATCTCATCATTTTGGACAACGGAAGGCATGACAGTTTTTTAGAAAAATGTTCGAAAGACCTCGACTAGCTTTTTCTCGTTCATTATTAACTACGAATTATAATTGATTTTCAACAAACAATTGCTCATCATTAAGAATACTGAAGATTGAATACAATTATAATGAGTTTGGAGAGAGCAATTGAGAGTTATTGGAGATATTATTATTTTTGATGGAGAATCAACAACGGGATATAAGAACGAGATCACATTTTGATATTACCAAAATTGAAGAAAGAATGTTTAATTTATATTCATTATGCTTTTAAAGTTAATCTCGCTTAATAATACAATTGTGGACCAATAGACACCCATATCACTCATTTTCCAAATATCGCAACTGGTGATAAAAATCCCATGGCAAGTCCCAATACCATGATGATTACGATGGGAAGGATGCCAAGACTTCCCTTCTTATCTTTTTTAAAATTGGCCTGAATAGGTTTCGCCTTATAGGCACTGACCTCTTCTTCCAAAGTTTTCTACTTATGATATGGGTACAATTCTGTCTTCCTTCTAATTGATCATCATTGTGAGGTTTAGTTTATCGTTTCGACTTCCATTTTCCACCAATAAATCAAAATACTTACTCTCTTCGTAATTTGGACCATAGATGATCTGAATTTTTTCCTCACTGGCATGATCGACAATCTCAGTTATTTTGCATGTACGTCCCGATGAATTATTATCTGTACGGTAGCCTCCTCATTTGCTTTGAGCATGCCCACATTGCTAGGCTTTATCGAAAATTTATGAGTAGTTGATACTTTAAACTTTGTTAGAAGTCAGTACCTTATAGTAGCAGTTTGTGTTGCTGGTATTTTTGAGAGTGAGAGTGGTGGACAGGTGTCGATCTGGTTCGTAGGAGAAGGTGAGTATGTTTTCTGGTCTGAATTGCATCAAATTTATAACTTAAATGAATTTTAATAACAATTACAATCAGCTTATCCTACTAAAGTTTGAAGGTTCCAGCAAGATTTATCCTACCTGCAGCTAGATTAAATATTTTTAACTCTTCTCAATATAATCATTAATAAAATGTCAAGATATAAGACACCCTTAATAATTGAGTATGCTACCAGACAAAAATTAGCTATAAAATCTTGCAGGTACCAACTACCTTTTAAAAAGGATGAACCATTCGAGGATCGTTAATTTGCGCTCGTCAAAACTGATAAAGATTAATTCATGATTACATCCGATATTAAACTGCCGAAGGTAATGACGATCTTAAACTCAAACAGAGCCAGTCAAGTATAATCTCAATCAGTGAAGCGATCTTCTGTCGGTTTGTAATTTGAAATCAACGAAAATGAATAAATACTGGCAAATAAAAAGGAAGAGGACAAGGAATTAGTTGTTCAGGTCAATCAAAATGAAATAGAATAATATAAGATTATGAAGGAATAACGGGAAGGCCTAATGCCTAAAAAGATTGAGAGTACAATAAAAAAATCACTGTCACCTTTTGGTATAAATAATAAAAAAAGGAGGAGATATTTAAGCGCAGTAGATAAATATCCTAACGAAAGCTGTATGGAGGCAGATTATTCATAAAATAGCTAGTATGCCCAAATCAACAGTAAACCAGATAGAAACAGTTGTAATGAGCTAGCAATCATCGATTAAAAATAGAAATTTAAAACGGAAATAGAAGAGGAAGAGGGAGAGGGAGAGGAAGATCAAAGGATCAAAGAATGGTCACTATTTGCCAAACGTATAAGATAGTACAAATAGCAAAAAACAAAATAAGAAATTTAAAAGCGAAAACTGAAGACAAAGAGTAAAAAAAAACTCTTTAATAGTCTTTCCAAAAATCCAAAACTAAAGATTAATGACCGATAGGCGATATAATAATAAATAACAAAAATCCGTCTCGCAAAATGCATCAAAGCCCTCAGCCAAGACAAGAGCAACATATTTCACGTATCACAAAAGCTCTCAGTAAATAATCGCTCGACTTTACTTCCAAAAGATGAAAAACCAATCATCAATTTAAATAGTCCAAATATTGCAATTGAAAAAATTAAAAAAAGTCTTGAATTCAAACCCATAAAGTGTAAAACAACAAAAGGAAAATTACCTCTATAATTTTATATGCCTTCGTACGAACTCATCAAGTAAATCAACCCTTTTTTTCGAAAGATTAGCCAATTTGGGGGCTGTATTCTACTGAGCATAGGGAAGCTGATCTATCTTGAGGCGGGAAAATCAATATATTGCGAAGGAGATAATCTCAATGAAATATACATTATCATATATGGAAAAATACTGTTGACTAATAAATACGAAACGTTGAAGGATTACGCATCGACAGGAGAAACACTGGGAGAAGAAGAATTATTCGAAGGATAAAAGTCTTATATTTAGAGGTTGAAATAAGGCTATAAAACGCAAACTCATCGCGAGAAGGCTAGGACTGTAAAAAAGTGTTGCCTTTTAAAGATAGGTCTCCGTAAATATTACAAAATGTATAGACATCTCCAGCGAGCAGGATGCAAACAGCTGTTCAACCTCATTGACAATCTGTTTCGCATAAACTACATCAAAAAACTCGGAAATCAACATCCTAATTCCCATGCTGATGATAGGATGGTCATCGATACTCTTTCGTGCAAGTCAAATCGTAAAAGCGGTTTCTTCTGATCTTTATATTTTATTCTAAGTTAAAGCAGAATGAAGATCATTTTGGGTTGCTATTACGATAGTGACGCTGCAATTCATTGTTGTTTAAACCAAACTGTAAGTTGTACTTTTTGCCTCGAACCAATTATTTCTTAGACATTAGCTCTTTCTTTATTATCTCGATTAAAGCGTGACGATCTATGAGGGCGTTGCTAGTGGCGGGACTATTAGCTGCTATTTGCCTTAGATGACGAGTAAACCAATGAGGCGGGTGCACCGCTTGACGATAAAGATATCGATATTTTCGATGGCCCAAACTGGGTAAGAAATTACATACATTTTGCCGTTAGGAAGCAGAAGTTCATCATTGGCTGTGATTGTTGGTCTCATGATGTGGTAAGTCTTAACCTTTGGCTTTTTTACTTATTCAATCTACTTTTCGTCTTTCTCCTTCTCTTCCTCGTCTTATTCCCATTCTTATTAATCCTACTAGTCGCCTCCTTAATCTTCCCAATCGTTTTAATCCTCCCCTTTTTTCTCTTTTTCGTCAACAATCACTCGTACCTTCTGAAACTAAATTCCCGGTACAATCTTCTCCTGCTCCTTTAGTTTCTCCTCAAACAGCCTTGAAAAATCATAGTATTTTTCATACTCCTCGAACCCATCTTCCGTCTTCATAAAAGTATGACTTTTGTCAAGCATGTGTTTTCTTACTGCATCAGCGGTTTGAAAATCTTTCGCCTTCTTGTTCTCGCACGTGATACATAAATTGCCTACTTCAATTTTCTATTGGAGATATTAAATTAGTCCTTCTTTGTTTTTGCAGAACTATAATTGACTTATAAAGAATCCGTGAGCTGTTTACATGTGAGACAGACTCTCCTACAAGTTGCGAGATATCAAATCGCAGAACAGACATTTTTTGGCATTTTTGGCAAAGGGAGCAGGATTTTTCACTATCTTTTCTCTGATCTCAACAATGGCATGAGGATTATGTCCTTTGGACTACACGTGCTGCTTGAGTGTATTCGCAGAAGCAAACTTTTTACTGCATTAATAAGTATGTACTTGCACTAGTTGCATTGGAATTTATTGTTTTCCTATATTTTGGTTTCCTGCTGCTTTGTTGAAAACTGTATGGGAGTGACTGGCGGCAGTTTTACCATTTTGCGCTTGATATTGTAGCGGTGGAATTCAGATTTGTAGTGATCTTTGAAAAGGTCGTTGCTGGCGTAGGGCTGCTGACATGTGGGGCAGTAGAATTATTTATTGAGGGGGTTATGCACTTACATTATAACTGTATAACTCTTTGACTAACAATATAATCATAAGAAATCAGGATATTTATATACAAAATCACGTCTCACAAGCAATGGAGGCGAAACTAATAGTTCGTGGTCTCATGAAAGGTAATATCAAGGCGTAAATAATTTTATCCTGCGTGCATTGATAGAATTATAGGATTTGATTTGAGCTACCGCAATTAATTTATAAATTATGAAGCAGACCATCAAGGACATCGAAAAGATTAGCCAGAAAAGCGTTAAATTATTCAAAGCTGGAGTGTACTACCTGACCATTCCTCTCGTCGTAACCGTTGGATTTTACACGATGGATCTCGGTCGTTTCTTGCAACAACAGCCGACACTTTGAGCAGCACGCAGTGATAATTACCCTCTTTATCATTGTATCAATGAGCTATTATTTATGATAACTTAGTAAATCAACTATCATTTACGGGAAAAACATTTTTTTACTTCTACATCTGCTCTTTGAAGTTTCGACGGTACTACTAAATTGTACTCAAAATACTTCGAGGAAGCCTGTAGGTAAATTGAAGCGCATCTAGGGCAATGGCAGTCCTTTCTCCTCTGCCAAACAAATTTACCCCTAAATTAAAGAGATTTATACTGCGAGTTTTTAACGATCGCTCTTATTGCCTCCACCATGCTTGAGCTTGATGTGCAGGTTCACAGAGACATCCGACCCATAAATTCTGTAGCATTTTTCGTAGGGACACTAATATCTCTTTTAGATCTCTATATCAGGCCGTCTATTTTTCTTCCTGTTTTTAAGTTTGTAAATTTTCTTGTATTCCTCGTTCAGGTTCTATCTAAATCAACAAGTACATTGATTTACTTAACCTGGCCCTCAAGGTCGTTCACTTTTTGACTGAGATCTTTTATCATGGCGAAGGTTATCTCGTTTTTAAGATAGTTCTTCCAGAACTACTCGTTATAATTAACGTCCTCCTTGTACTCGGGAAAGATTAGCTACTAAATGAGGTAATGTTTACACCAGTCGGGGAAGTTTTAAATTCGGCTTATTCGTAGCCTCCAATTTTGCAGCTGTTCGCAAGTGCTTTCGCCTTTTGGATATTCTCAGTTATCTCCCTCGATAGTATTTCGAGCTGATTATTTTGACTCTCTTGTCCGAAACCCTATTAATTATTTCCGAAAAGCATTTTTAATCCAATGAATTACTTGTTCTTCTAATTGTTATAAGTAACAAATATCATAAATCAAAGAAAAGTTTAGTCTCCTCTCGTTAGTTGTCCTCCCAAGGCTGGAAATCGATTTATTGCTCGATTTCGATGATGGGGGAAGTCTGACATGGTAAAACTCTAATTTTGGAACATACCTGTTTCTTGTGCTTCTTAAAGTTCTAAAACTTTTTAAATATTGGCACTCGCTCTGAATTTTTGAGTTTTCTGGTGGTTGAACTCATAGTGTTTATTTCGGTGACCATCCTATCTTTTTCCTGAAACTTGCAAGTTCTTGTTATGAGACACTGATTATACTCATTTATCTTCTGACAAAGACTGAGATTGATAGTACGCGGCTCAGTTTTACAGCGAGAACTTACTTGCTAAAGTGTAGTAGACCTCATCTTTTGTTCACCTTTCAGATGGATCTCATTATTCTTTTCTATTTTTGGCCACTAATTAGAGCCACTTCTCGGCAATGAAAAATACTTGGTAGCATTGGAGGAGTTTTTGCGATATGTAAATTGAAGTTGAGGGTGATCCTTAACTGTTTTGTTCATATCTTGCTGCAGTGTTGGACTGACAACATTAGTAATCATTATCTTTTGATTGGTCTTCTTGTGGCGATAGATGCGAGCAACAACGCGACTCATCATGCTCTGGAAGGCAGGAGAGTACTAATTCTATTGGTAAGAGCCCAATATTTGTGGCGCATCATAGCTGATTAGCATATTATATTTATTAGGTCATTTCAACCAAATTTGATCAGGATGGAGGTCATATTGTCGCAGCCTAGGCCAGACATGGTGTCCTTCGCGATGAGTTCGTCCAACAGTTCTTGCATCACCACTTTGTTTTCTTTCTTCTTCTAGAGCTGTTCACGCACCATGTCGATTAATCCTTGGCTGTTGTCTACGTATCTCTACCATATTCCATCACAGCCTACTATGATGAATTCATCTTCTGCTTTTTTTCGAGGAACCTCTTTAATGTCAGGCTTGCAAGTAATCATCTGCTCATGCCATCCTAACTTTTAGTTTTTTTTGTAGTCGAAATCCCCAAAGGAACGTGTCAAGTTGAGACCACCATTGACTCTACCCATTTGGATCACTCCTCCCGCTTTTCTAATACGGTTCTATTCGATTTAATTCTATGGTTTATGATCAAAGGACAACTCAATTGCCTTTCCCTTCCTGCAAAGAACACTTCTTGAATCTCCAGCGTTGGCTATAATGTAGTGATCAGGAGTGATAAGGACCACATTGGCTGTGCAACCTGTATGAGAAGAGACGGGGTCAGATTAGTGTACATTACGCTGCCCGTTGAGTTATTTGGCGCCGCTTTCACTTATGATCATTTAATCCATCTTACGGAATGACTCTTCCAAAGCTGCGGCAAATTTTCGTTGCTTGTAAGCAGGTTATTCGAGAAGAATTTTTATGTACCTAGCTTATACAAATTTGCTGACTTAATGACCTGTATTTTTCCAAAAGTACCGCCATGCCCATCGAATACGGCGAACAGTGAATTACCATCTCCAAGTTATACTTCATAAAGGGAAGCATCCTCCATATTTTTCCTCCAACCTAAATGATGCGATTTTTACCTTGCATTTCTGCCATGCAATAGGAAAAGCCATTACCCTTGCCCTCCTTCATTGTTTTATCAGTGACAGGTTCAGACAGATAAACTCCCATGATCAATTGATTTAATTAAATGCTAAAATATAATAAAATAAGATTGAAGTGAGAATTAGCAACAATAAGTAACTGATCATGAAAAGGAGAAAATATCATCGGATTGTTTATAACCGCTTTTTTGAGGGTTATTCAGCCTGAACTGGGGAGAGGAGGAGGTTCAAACTGCGGTTTTTTCGCAGGAACGCGGGAAGTTTACCTGTACTTTAGTCTGATTTTAGCTCTTAATTGATTGAGTTTTCTCGTACCACAGTCATATCGTTTTCTTCTTGCCGGCAGAAGGACACTTATTTTTTATCCTCTTATTTTTATTATTCTTTTTCTTCTTGAATGGATTTATGCTGCTAAATATTGTCTTGAGAGTTCTTGTGTTCAAATATAACATCAGAACTGATTTCGGATGTGCTGTGACGAATTTGAATCATAGTTGTTGTAAGACTAAATTTATTCTTTCTCATTTCTCTCTTGGAAGTGTTTGGTATTTATCCAGAATGAATATGAATGACCTTGTGTTGAGGTTTCTCCTCAGATTATCTCATTGAAGTTTTGGATACTTCAATCTTTTACTTTCCAGCCTGCTCCTGCTCCTCTTCCTTCTTTTTCCTCTGTAAAAATGTATAAGTGGATTGCTCTGTCACATTCAAGTAAATATGCAGTAAAATAAGGTTACACAGCAAAAAGCCAAACACTCCTAATATACTCGCAGCAATCCACGATAATATCGCTTTAATCAAGGCAGTTCTATCTTGAAAATTAACGAGAAAGCTCTCCAATATTACATGTACGACTACAACCATCGTATATGCAAAGGCAGACACAATGCTTACCATGAAATATTTATAGTTGCGCTATCCAACACAATTATTAAGCCAAATGCAATGATGATCAAATTGATTCACACATCGATTGCAAACACGGCAATGTTTGCTGTCTGCCATGCAGTAGCTGTCACAGTATTAACAATACAGAACTTTGCTATAGTCAGGAGTAAAAGTTATTTTTTTATTATGCCGCGACCATTTATAATGATAGACAATACGGTCAGTTGGATCGCAAATGGTAGCGATGGCACTTGCTACAATCATGATTGCACCTAAAATCAGGTACAGAACCAAGAGGACGATGTTAAGATCGATAGAAAGGGTGCAAGAAAAGTATACAGATATAGAAAAAGCTATTATTATGTAGGATGACACTTGAGCAAGAGTGGGAAGAGATGAAAATCCATTGGTGACGTGCTATTAAAGCAAATAGTTAGGAGGAGGAACCCATTAGTCATTGATTTTTTCTTTCATATCAGCTAAAGTGAAGGAAAAGTTAAATATTATAAGCAGTTTCACTAAAGCAATCAGTGAAGCCCATTAATAATTATTTTAACAGGTGCAAGTAGACGAGGAATATGAATTGGAAAGGAAATTGCAGAACTAAATACTGCTTTATTTGATTGTTTTAAATCAGATTAAGTAGTATATTATAAAAGTTAAGCCATTTATATGATTTAGGTGAGGAATCAATTAGAGATGATATAGAGTAGTTTAGATAGCAAATGTAAAATATGGTTATTTGCACATTATTGATTCATCCTCTCGGTATTTCTTTTATAAACTGATAAAATTAAATAAGCCATATATTTACTCATCAAGTCAGAGAAGACTCACATTAAGTTTAGCCTCTCTTGCCATTTTCAAAATTTCAGCCATTTTCACAGCTTTTGTCGCTGCTTCTTACAAATCCTCAGTGAGGAAGAGATTGAATCCTGAGTCGGAAATGATTTGCTTGGCCTCTTCAATTTTTGTTCCCTTCATTCTTAGCACTATTGGCTTTTTCATGCCTGTTTCCATTATACCCTTGATTAATCCCAGAGCAATTACATCGGCTCTAAATAACATCATACATACCTTGCTATGCCGGCAAAGATATTCACTAAAATCGATTCAACATTTGGGTCGTTATCCATAATTTTTAGAGCAGCAACGACTTGCTCATCAGTTGCACGACCTCCAACATCCAGAAAGTTGGCAGGGCGGCCATTTTTAGTGGATATGAGATCCATAGTGGCCATAGCTAGTCCAGCTCCATTGACCATACATCCAATATTGCCATCAAGAGAAATATAGTTCAAATCATATCGCTAAGCTTCCACTTCCTTCCAATTTTTTTGCGACAAATCTTCGAGCATAAATATATCCTTTTGCCGGAATCTAGAGTTGTCGTCAATGCTAATTTTGTTGTCGCAAATTAGTAATTTACCCTAGATGCTCACACCCAAAGGGTTGATCTACAACAAAGTAGCATCACATTCGGTAAAACATTTGTACAATTTCGGTAGCAACTATCGTGCTTGAATAGTCAGATCCTCAGTTAATTCAAAGCTTTAAGCCACTTGATCCAGAATATCACTTGGAATTTTAGGTGCTGGGGGAAAGAAAAATTTGTGAACTTTGCTGTGCTAAACCTATTCAATATTCATTCCTCCTTTAGAGGATGCCACAATTGCCATTGAACCACTCCCGCGATCGAGTAAAATGGAAAGATACAGTTATTTTCGAAGAAAGGCCTTTTCAACTAAGAAAATTTAGTTCACTTTGCGCCCAGAGTGACCTGTTTGAGGGGTTACTAATGTTTTTCCCAACATTTTTTGGGCGTAATCAAATATTTCAGAGGGTTTAGTAGCGGTTTGGACTCCTCCCCTCAACCCAGATTCTTTGAAAATTCCTTTACCACGTCCTCCGGCATGAATCTGTGCCTTAATGATAATATCGACAAAGGGCTTGGTTTTTGTTGTCGCAGCCATAACTCGTTGTGCAATGGCGAGTGCATCTTCAGGCGTATTGGCGCGGAAGCTCTAATTGATTTGACAGATACTGGCACGAGAGGAACCTGATACTTTTTGAGCAGATCGTAGGCCTGATACTCATGTAAGTGCATGTTGAACGCATTTTGTTGCGTGAGCAGCCGAGGCCGCATCATCCTTGCGATTTTCTGCATCTAATCAAATCAATACAATGCGTCATTAAAATCATAGCATTCTACTTTATACAAACTAGGCGATAACAATATGTACGCAAGGATCGCCTATCGAGCACCCATTAGATAAAAAGGGTAGCAAAATCAAACTCCAAGAAAACGCAATTTTAACTACTTTGATACAAATCGACAGGTAGAGGTTAGATGAATGTCAAAGCCATCCATAGAATCGAGAAACCATAAATTATGCATGAAAAACTGCAAAAAAACTATACTTCATGTCATGTGGATACGAGAATAAAATTCACTGATTGTTGTCCATTAATAAACGTAAACATCTAGGATTAATTTGGTCAGTCTATTTCCAAAGGCAATGGATTTGGAGGTTTGATAATATAAAAATATAGTCAATGATAGTAATCGATTATTGGATGATTTTAATATAGAAGATATTTCATTCATCATGCAGCTGTTTGCGCTCAACAAGGAGTGGATCAGTCTCCGAAGTAACCTTTTCCTGACAAGACAAAGAATAAGATGGGTATACCAAAGATTATTATGATACAAATAGAGCCGTTTATTATTATTCCAAAGTGCCAACAGCAACATTCTTAAATGGAATTCCAAATTTATTTTACTTATTTTGAGAGTCTTGTAGAATAACAGCATTCGCACACTATTGTGATAATCCAGATAGCATATCTGATGCAGGTTTTTTGTAATGGATTGAGTTGTTTTTTATCGAAGCATTTATTCCTGTTAGTGCTAATACACTGACTATAATGATAAGGAGTTGGACTAATGCGCGGAACCAAGGTAGCCCACAACTTTATTTAATCTATTTTTGATCATCTCTGATCCTCTTTATTTATGTATCTAACGATCCTAAGGTGGTGTTTGCCTTTTACACACTTGTGGCTAGAGTCGTTAACTTTAAATCTTGCTTTTTTTTCTATTCTTTTATGGCCTTTGTTATTGTTACAAGGTCCGTTAGGTCTTTTTTTATATTGGTAATATCTTCGTGAGTGATTTTTATTTCATCGATTGGCCTGTTTTGGAGGGGTTGGTTTATAGGCATTGTGTTTATTCTGTTGTTTAGCTATCCTTATCCGACTCTGAGTCTTTCCAATTCTGTCCTCCTCTAGTTTTCTTAGTTAGGGTTATCGTGCTTTATCCATTCTTAATTTATTACCCTTTCATTATTTTAAAGCCTGGTTTATAGTAGGCTCCTTAGAGTGGTCGTATACGACAGAACCCGCGTCACTTAATCTTCTAACCTCTTTTGCAGTTTCAGTGGCTTAACTTCGGGTGAATTCGATTTTTTGATTTAATTGATTAATCGCTCCAGCTATTAGTTCAATTGTTTTCTTGTCATTTTCTCTTATGTCCTCTCTTTATATTAATGAGCATACGTCTCCTTTTAACCTTGTCCTAGAGTTTTCTTTTCTTGCAGAGCTTCTTTGGATTCCTTTTTTATATATTGAGCTTATCGAGCCTTTAGCAATCTAAATATAAATTAAGTTACAAATCTCTTAATGATTTAAAAACATCCAAGTCACCAGCAAATTGTTTAAAATCTTTGATATATTTTTATCCTAAAGCTATGAGCAGATTCATATTAGGAAGAGATAGTTCCCCAAAGATATGCATTGCGGCTTCTTGAGTTTAAGGATGAGAACAACTCTCCAGCAAAATTTTTGCTCTGTTTGGATAATCTCGCTATATTTTAGCTTCAATTTATTCTATCTGTTGTTTTGAGACTTCCTGCGACTTTTTCATGAACGAGGGATTAATGAAATAATTATATTGGATAATGTCGTAAGCTATAAATAGTCAAATATTGCCAAAGCGCAGTTCTATAAATATTTGGAATTGCACTTTCATATGATTGCATCATTCCACTCAAACTAAATAATGAACGCATTCAATCATTCAATTAAACACAATTCCCCTAACTTTTTGTTTTTGAACATAAGAAATTTGTTTAAGTCTAACCTCTTTGATTTGAATTTATTTAATTAATTTGCAGTTCTATCCTACCCTTCTTCTAATAATTGTCAGATAAACTAATACTTATTAAATATTATTTTCCATCTATTGGGAGACCAAGTTACTGGAGAAATTTTTCACGAATATAAAGGATTAATGCAAAATAAATTAATGTAATTTTCTAAGTAAATGAGGAGATCATCTCCTCAAGCATACCGTCGGAATAAAAAATGTTTAGGGTTGGCTGGTTCTTATCAAAATATTTTTGCCAAAGATTAAAGTTTAAAAATTTTATCGTGTATTTCTTACTCTTAAATTATTAAAGGATGATCATGAGGCACTGATAATTTTATCAAAAACGCAATGCCCCATTGGAAATATAGTATTCTTTTTTATACTGACGAGATAGTAATAATATACAAGTAAGGATCAGCTGAGGGAGGGGAAGTCTTCTTTGGAGAAGAGGGGTTCCTGCTTGGCAACTACTTCTAAAGGCTTCTTTTATTTTGGAACTTCTCTGTAACGTTTTTTATGATCATTTGGCTTTGTTACTTTAGTTTGATGATGATTATCCCCTTCGTCTTCAGAGGAATCAACTGCTCGGCGTATAAAAATTTGAGGAGGCTTGTCGAGGCTATATTTAATCTTTCCGATGCCATTATTTCCATTCTTATGTTCGGCTTTCATTTTCTTGATTTGACTTGTGCCAAGTTTCATATCTTCGAAAAGACTTACCTTCTCAAATTACGCACGTTTATCAAAGGTTGCCATTAGCTGTTCAAGATAAAGGGGATTCTCCTCATATAGGGTCAGGTTGATGTATTCCGATTCTATTCTTTGCGAAAATGCATATCTCTTCTTGCTTAAGAAAGCTATACGTTCTATTATTTTAGGACTGCCTCTATCTCAGCGAATATTTTCTGATTTTTTGTTGAGATTTTGATGGTTGGGTATTCGATTACCGTGACTTATCTATTGTTGACTCGAGCGTATCCTGACTCATGGACTGCCTATATTCACTCAAAAATTACTGCTATGATTTCTTATTATTTGTTAGTGATTTGTGCAATTTTGCGTTCCTAAAGAAGTGCGAAGAGAGGGAAGGTAAGATTCGTTTTGATGTGTTTAAAGAGGTAAGTATTGCTACAGAGGTTGTCTCTGGCCAGCAAATGGCGTATCTGCATGTGGGAATTCAAACGTGGTCAAGCAGTGCGATGTAGGTGAGGGAGAGTTGCTAAGAAAACTACATGTTCAACAGTGAAATTATAATCCAGAGATTTACTTTAATTAAGCAATTATTTAAGTTATCATATTAACTCATATTGGCAATAAATTGTTTTTATTCTCCAACATATAGAAATATCTTATGGGATCAGATATCATGGAGAAGCCATGCTTGAAGGATTGCCATCTCTTTCTGGCACTCATTTCGAATTAGAGATGATTGGGAAGTCTCGATCTTTTATTCTTCTTCTGAATAATGAATATAAATATAAATAATCCTTCGTCTAATCGTAACTTCAGTGCTCCATCCGTAGTAATATTTGAAAAGACTCATATTTCCTCTTCAGATTTCATTTTAATGGGATTCTAAAAAGTTTTATATTTTGCTGAACTATCGACCATTTTAAAGTAAATAATGGAATTAGAATACAATCATTGCCGACCTGGAATTTGCGGCATTTTTTGTATTTGGCGAGCAGGTATTTTGATTGAGATTGATCCCCTCTTCTGTCGGTAACTTTATTGGCTGGAGGTTTCTTACTTTTCTATGTCTTCTAAGATAAGGAATTAAGTACTGTCAACTCTGATAAAACTAAGCAGATCAGAAGCCAGAGTCAATTCAGTTCCCTCAGCTATGTATTTTGAATACAGTTTTAAAATATCTTGATTATCACTGAGTATATGATCTAAGTGTCCTGCAGTGTACCTTTGAGCAGTCCCCCTTCGCGAGGGGTTATCTTCTTTTGTTGCTTCATCCAGTTGACAAAAAACAGCAATTTACCGTGCACACTTGTGATTCTTTCCATCTCTACAACTATTATTTGCAATATTAAAAGTAACTCTTAATACCACCGCCAAGAATTAATTTACACATCACAGATTACTCAAATCAAATGAAACGTTGAGCTGGAATCAAGGGAGAGAAAACAGCCGCCATGTGAAAAATAATTTTAAATTATAGTTTGGAATATAATTACTTGGCCGTTATACTCATGAAAATCAATGTACCCTTTCTCAATGCTCTCGTTGCAGCACTCCATATCCTGATAATCGGAATCGCCCTCTATTGCCTTAAGCTCGCTAGTCGCCCTCTCAAAAAATTTGCTGGTGATGTTTGTGTCGCTTAACATAAGTAACCAACCCTACAGTTAAATTACAACAAACTAATGGCGCTTTCTTGGTTTAAAAAATACACTCTAATTGGCAGTTTTTTCGAATCTGACAAAAAATACCTCCTCAAGTAATTTTTATTTGTGGGAGCCTACGCTGTAACATGTCTACATGTGAATACTATTATTCTCTGGCCGTTGGCCTTCAGCAGTTTCCTTGTTCCATGCTTCTTCATACTTTTTGATGTTGTCCTCAAGAAAATATCGCTACTTAAAGTTGATGAATCGGCCACATCAAAAAACAAAACAGCGAATCAGGGCGGCTCTGAAATATAAATTGAATCAGTAAACATATAATCCTTGCATGCCTTCTCAATAGACAGACAGAGGAATAAATAGTCAGTCAAACTCGAATCAAAAATAGAACGCAATATCTTTTAAGTAGTTGCTCTCGTTAGCCTCACCTTTGCGGCCACTGCTATGCTACTGTAAGCTGTGATGGTGATGAGTAATTCAGTAAGCAACTCTGGGCAACTCAACATTGTTTCGCTCCTAGCAATAATTTCACTTGATCAGCTTGCAGTTAGGATTACTTATGGAATTATTGCAATCGGAGGGATCAAGTTTTTATAAATTATAAATGTGATTATTTTAGACAAGAATGTTCTAGTGGCTGCACTCTGCCAAGAGGAAATAACCCTTGCTCTGATTGAATTAGAGAAGCTAAAGCAATAAAAAGCAAAAGAAATCACTGCATCTCCTCCGAGAAAGAAAACAGAATCCCCCTCCAAAGTGCCACAGGCTTTACCAATTGTGGATAAAGACAAATCAACCCTTCTAAATTTAATTAACTTTCAACCTACAAAGAGACGAGAAAACAGCCAAATATAATAAATTTATTTCACTACCCAATAAAAATAAATGTTTGAAGAAGCTGAAGAAGAATTGTCCTAAAGCAAAAGCGGAATTCTCACCAAACGCAACTAAAATAAATAAAACCAAACCGTCAGCTTTTCAGCAGTTGGAAATAAACACACAAAAGCGACGATTGCCATAGAAGAATAAAAGAAGGGCTATGACGATATTGTCATCCTCAAGAATGACCCTCTTGAATAAAACGGAGAATTCTACTTCTAGTCCCCCTATAACTAAACTCGAAGGAAAAAGGCAGTGAAGCGAAAAAACAAAAGAAATCTGAACCTGACTGGAAATTCTCCCTATTTGGAGTATCTTCCGGATATGCTGAAGAAAGTGGATAAATATAAAAACGCACATCGGAAGGATCAAAAAGTACTCTGATAACGAAATCTTGTTTAATTATGCTAAAATTTATACTTGCCATTTTATAATTGATAATCAGTTACTCGCACACGGATTGTATCCAAACAGAAAGTAATCAGAGAGTCCAGCTTTAGGGTAGTTTGTACTTGGCTGCAAAGAAGCCAACCATGAAGCACACAAAGATAATCAGTGCAATATTCACACAATTTAGTATTTCGACTGGTTCTTATTTTGTAAGGGATTTGTTGACATGCTGCTGATTGATATCTCGATAATAGTACATTTTTTTTTAATTCGATGATAATTGATCTTTCTAAATGTCAACATGTTTACCAGTTTTTTGCTTCTTTATCGCTATTTTTAGAGTTATTTTTAGAGTTGCTTCGAAGCTAATATTTGAGAGTTGCTCAGGGAATTGCAACGGTCAAAATCTTTTATTGATTTAAAGAGAAGACTACTTGATTTTAGAGAGTTCATTAACTGAGGTGCATTTGAAATTGGCTTTTTGTTTTATAACTAGATATTAGGAATAGTTTCGTTGTCGGGCTGAGCCTAGTATACTGGAGAATCAGTTTTTTTGTACATATCTACCTTTTATGGTGCAGGGGATCGCTTGATGGGTATAATTTAATTGATAATTTTATCCTTGCTGAGACTATTCCAAATCTTATCAAAGCCATTTCCTATCTCCACATTATCAGTCAATACGGAGTATGAAACAAGTAACTTGGCATTAATTTAAATGAGTTTATTAACCTTAATCTGTATTTGCGAATTGCTATTGGCTTTGAGGAAGCCCTTTCCTGGTACGATAGTGAAAAGTTCTGTATTTGTAATCTTGATCTAAATGTATCCAGTGATACTTTGAAGATAATGGCGCTGCTGGAAGTATTGGTAATTTGAAGTGAATGCTGAATTTAAGCATCTTCAAAACAAATCTCCTTGGCAGAAATATTCATTTTAATTATAAATTAATTTACAATCCTAATCAATATGAAAATATTATTGTAGTTTGCTTCCTATTAATGGCGATGATTTTATTAAATAAAATTAGAAATTATCATAAATTTAAGTTTATCGATTCTTACTCTCTTAAGCCATCGATTTCTTCGTGTTTTACTTTATTTACTTTGGGAAAATGGAGAAAGGAAGTCATTGATAAAATTAATGGCGTTAAGACAATTATTAGTGATTAAAAAACGATATTAATGAGGAATTTCCATTATTGGAGATAGAAATTGATAAACGCTCGATTAATAAAAAATATAGCAAAAGCACTTGCAGATATTAAATATCTTAAACTTAATTTTTTACCATTTACTGAGCAGATGTAGTAGAATAGTAGTACAGCGTAGATGGTAAAAGAATAGATCTTTGCATTGTAATGATCGAATAAAGGCAATAGCAAAATTAATATTAGCATATATTTGTTATTTATTTCTTCAATAAGAAGAGTAAATATAAATAAGTATACAATCCAACTGTAGGCCATTGTTTTCAAGTTAAAATCCGTGTTTTTTATGAAACATATAAAGTAGACCAAAAGAATCAACATTCCAAGAAGAAACGATAATTAGGTAGGAATATTGCATTTATATTTGACAACCTCTAAAATCATCATTAATAAAATAGTGACAAATGATAATACTTTAAAAGTCAGTAAAAATTGGCGATAGATATATGGGGAAAGCATCCTTGTTTAGATATTAATATTGTCAAGCTAAACGTCTGCAATTTTTTGGTAAATTATTATTTAATACTAACCAGAATTTATATTTATCGTTTGAGTAGATATGCGACTGCCCGCACCGTTGTTTTCACTTAAAATCTTGAATATGGGCTCGAGATGATTAAATTAAATTGTTTCCTCCTCCCAAAACTTAGTAAAATCGATGATTTGAGCGAGCTAGTCACAATAGAGACCAGTCTTATTTTTAAATTTGACAAAGCTAAATCTGTGATTGCTTTCAATCTCTATCGAGTGAAAAGGTAAAAGATAAAGATTTTTCCGGCTCAGACAAGTATAGCAAATGCTATATGTGGATCCCAAAGGGATACAAGAAATTGGGATTGAATGAGCAATCGTAGCCGGAGCACTCAGAGTGATAAGTTCATTGAGAAGGAGAGTGAGTAGGCCAATAATCAGCCAGATAGTCAACACAAATAGCACAGGAATATTCATTCAAGAGTTTTCTAGATTAATTGTATAATTCTAATGAATCAACAACAAGTTGTGGTGCCTGTGGGTATAGACCTCGGATCTTGGACTAGCAAGATCGCAGTTGCCAAAAGAGGAGGAGTAGAAGTCATCACTAACGAGGCCAACTTCCGTGAGACTCCCTGTGTTGTGGGTTACGGTCCTGCTGAACGTAATATCGGAGAAGCCGGAAACATTAAGATGAAATCCAACTTCAAGGACACTATTTCCTATCCTTCTCGTTTCCTTGGTCTACGACCTGACAACCCCTTCCTCCGAGCCGAAAAGAAGTTTTGTCCTGCTAAATGTGTCACTAAGGATGATAAGGTTGCCTTTGATGTTAAATATCAAGGTCAAGCAGAAACCCTGTTCCCAGAGCAAATCTATGCAGCCTACATCAATAAGCTAAAACACATTCTTGAGAAGAATGGATTCAGCAATAAATCTGCAGTGGTTGCAGTGCCTACCTATTTTACTCAAACAGAAAGGAAAGCATTGCTCGATGCAGCTAAAATAGCAGAATTTAATATTACTCGCATCCTGAATGAATCTACTGCTATTGCTTTGGATTATGGAATGTTCCGGAAAAATGAACTAGATGCCACTAACGCGAGAAACGTGTTATTCATTGATTTTGGTCATTCCAAGCTCAGTATATTCGCTGCCAGCTTTACTAACACTGAAATGAACATTCTTTAACAGGATCACAGCAGACATATCGGCTGCAGAGACATTGACTACCATCTCTATGAATTTTATAGAAACGTCTTTGAGCAAAGTTCCGGCGGTTGCGATCTTAATGAAAACAGAAAGGCAATCGTCAAATTGATGGAAAGCATTTAGAGACAAAGAAAAATTCTATCAGGCAACATTGAACACGATCTAAGCATTGAGTGCTTGATGGAGGATAGTGATCTACATTATGCGATGAAGAGGGAGCAATTTGAAAAAATCAGTCAACCTATTTTCACTGCAATTGTTCAAGCCCTGACTAGAGTTAGAGACTCTCTCAAAGCTAAAAACATTCAACTACACAGTATCGAACTTGTGGGAGGAGGTACAAGAATTCCCATTTTTTTAAACTTAGTCAAGCAAGTATTTAGTGTTGAACCTTCTAGAACTCTGAATTCAAGTGAATCAGTTGCAAGAGGATGCGCACTTATGGCTGCCATTAAGAGTCCTCTCTTTAGAGTTCCAGACTATGCTTTGAATGAACGAGTTTACTATGGAGTTAAGTTTTATTGGAATTTTGTTGATGGAGAGAAATTTCTTGGCCTTGATTCATCTTTATATCCTGAAAAACAAGGGAAATTCATTTATGAAGCGGGAGCCAAAATTCCATCAAGCAAGACTATCAAATTCACCCGAAAGGAGGCAATTTAAATTTTGATTGAATACGAACCTTTTGTGAATGGCTACAGCAAGCAAATCGGATATTTTGTTACAAAACCTCAGCAGCCCAAGGAAGAAGCATTTGGAGCTACTTTTAAGATTAAATATACCGAAGATGGACTTGTTGTGTTCGATTAGTGCTCATTAGTTGAGGAGTGGTTTGAAGAGACTAAAATTCCTAAAAAGAAAGATGAGAAAAAGAAGGAAGAGAAAAAGGAGTAAAAGAAGTAAGGTGAGCCGGAGAAGATGGAAGAAGAGGAATTCGAGATTAAGAAGACTAAAAAAGAACGTTATTCAGCTATAAAATACGAGAGTAAAACATTCGATGCCTTCACGTAAAAGGATATCGAAACATTCTTTTCAATAGAGTCCACAATGGTCAATCAGGACAAACTAATCCACTAAACTTATGAGAGGAAAAATGAGTTGGAGTCTTTAATTTATTCTTGGAGATAAAAGTTATCTGGCAGCCATAAAGCCTATGCCAAAGCTGAAGAAATTCCAGACATTTTACAATTTTTATAAGCACAAAACGAATGGCTTTATAACTAAGGACAAAATTCTAACAGAGGCATCTATACCGATAGAATCACAGCCATTAAAAATAAAATTAACAACATCGCTAAAAGATATGATACTTTCCAAGCACTGAGCACTGAGCTTCGATACCTTGAAGAATCAATCATCAGCAATACTACTCAGCTAAACAATTTGGTATATTTAATGTAATGTAGGATAAGAAATATGAGCATATTACTCCTGAAGAACGACAAGAAGGGTATAGCCATATGGACAGGATCAGAAGTTGGGTTATTAATTCAGATGAGAAGCAAAAAAATAAACCGAGATGGGAAGATCCAATTATCAGCGTACAACAAGTCAAAGAACAAATCAAGGAACTCAATGATAAAGTCAAAAAGATTATGAGCAAACCAGCACCCGCTCCCCCAGCTCCACCTCAAGTCCAGGAGAAAAAAGAGGAGAAAAAACCATAGGAGAAGGAGAAGACTGAGGAAAAAAAATAAGAGAAGATGGAGGAGTAAGTGGCGAAAGTCGAATAGCCTCAGCCCCAAAAAATGGAGACAGAGTGATGTTGTTAACTTAAAATCTATGAGCATTATTATTTTGGAGGAAAACTTATTTGCAAGATATAGCATTTATATTTATACAGCAAAAGTTGATAATTTGAAATATTGATAACCCATAATAATATTTATCAGGACTAAATAATTTTGAATTATGAATGAAGGCAAATTATCCTCTACAGGCAGGATAAAAATTTATTGCAAAGGACCTATTTTATATGAATAAATAGACTAACTAACCGACATTAGTTTCAATGAGAATTATTCTCTTTTCAAGAGAAGAAAATGATAAAATAAATATCTTGAATTATTTAACAGGTGCAAAATGGAATAATAAAAAGAAGATATCTTAGTTACTTCATTTATTTTCAGAAGAAGGATCTCTAAACCTTCTTGAACTTTGCCAGTTTCATTTTTTGCAGGAATTTATTGCTTATTCATGTTATATAATTAATCGGCGTTGACAATGAAATCCTATAATTACAAACTGCTAACTCTTCTTTTTGTGATCGTGACTGCTTCATCAACATCTAACTTACAATTGCCTACGAATGTGGAGGCAAAAATAATAATGCTTTATCCATTGTCAACATCAAGTATTCCCACCACACAATATTCAACATCTTTTACTAGTAATTTCACAGCCCTTCCAGTTTTTATATATGGAATCAATGACTACAAGCTTGGAAATACTATGGCAAACTAAGATTTTTCATCCACTCTATTTTTGCTCTCTCCATACGGATTTACATTGCTCATTGCATCTGCAAATCCAACAAGTGTGTTAAAATTTTCGATAAGTTACTTTGCAGTAGGTGGAGAAAGTAATTTTTCTTCAACTTATGTATCTTTATCAAATGTATCTAAAATCTAATACAGCTAGCTAACATAAGCAGTGGAAGTGGGCCTCGCACATACAGTAGCTATCAAACATATTCATTTTCATCCTCTGCTGCAGCCTTAACTCTTCCTTTTTTAACTGGATTCTACGTCCAAAGCAATATTGTTTATTAATTGAACATTACCACTAATTACATTTCTTCGGTTAATTATGTCATTAATATCTAAACCACTGGAGACTGCGCAGTCCTCAAGGTCAGTTTCTATGTTTTGTTTTATTATCCGACGACTTTGGAAGCTAATGGATACTATGTTTATGGAGGACCAAATCTTTATGGATCTAGCGTTCTTAATATTGCTAACTACTCGGAAACAGTTAGTAATTATACTTAAACTGTCTTTGTTCTCGCACTTAGGGGATTTTATGGATTCGATGCGGTGGCGGGATTGACTTTTGGTTGGAGTCTTCTTAACGTAACAAATGATGTAGGATATATCTTAATCAACAAAACTAATATTCAAAGTATCGAGTATTCTTTTTTACAGGTTGGTAAGATAATAACATCAACAAACACAACTAATACAACTAACACAACAAATTCAGCCACAAATAGCACAGGTGTAACAACAGCAACAGGTGGGGGCAGCAGCAATTATCTTGGGATTATTGTAGGAGTTGTAGTTGGAGTAGTTGTGGTGGGAATTGGAGTTTTAATCGCAATTAAAATATACTCTCATAATGTGGTATTTAATACCATTCCTAAAAAGGATATTTTTCGATAGTTACCCTCACTTGCCATGTGATTAATGATATTAATACAGTATTTAAATAAAAATTAATCTTCTCAAATCAAAGAACACCGAAATGCCGATAAAACAATTCATAAGCAAACATATTTTCTAAATTTTGAGGATATGGGTTTTATATCTTTAAAATTGGTAATAATATCTAGGTATTACATGTTTGAGTATTTTTATTATGCTATATTTATTTAGAATGGGAAATCAATTGTGTCCTGCCAAGGTCATCATTCAGGAATTTAGCGAAATATAAAAGGGAGAAAAAAATTATTCAATGATTTTCAAGGACTGCCTCAAAACACCAAGCATTAGCGATAATTAAATAGAACTCAATCGAGATCATTAGTTTTCTATAGATCTTCATAATTAAAGCTAGAATTTAATTCTTGAGAAAGCTTAGCATCATCCTTATCTCCAAAAATTAAGAGATATTGACACAGTAGAAGTAAAAGCCAATCTTAAAAAAGAAGATTCGGAGAAGATTATAATTTAGGAGTTGCTTCTCGATGGTGGTAGTCGTTATGCTGGACAAACAAAAAACGGCATTCCTAACGGAGAAGGAGAGGAATTTTATTCCGATGGAGATCACTATAAGGGCAGCTTTATAAACGGATGTAAAAATGGAAAAGGAGTTTATACTTTTGCCAATTCCGAAGTCTATACTGGATAATTTCAATCAAACATGATGTGGGGCTTTGGAGTTTTTTAATTTATCAACGGGGACAGATACGAAGGGGAGTTTGCCAATAATGTTCGCTGTGGGAAGGGAAAATATCTGCCTAAGCAACCCGATTAATAAGGAATATTATTTTTTGAGGGAGAGTATAGAAATGATCTTAAAGATGGTTCTGGACGAGTTCAGTATACAAACCATGAAATGAAAGGTGTTTGGAAAAACGGTCTTTATGAGTTTCATCTCCCTAGTAAAATATGATAAATTGAATTTTTCTTTTTCAATGTTAATCTCTGCAAATTGTCAAACAAATGCATATATTGGACAATAAGAACAAAATTAAATCTAAAATTTGATGAATTATTACTGTAAGATAGTTCAATCAGTATTTATCGAATATTATATCTTCATATAAGTATAGTTGCTATAATTTGAATAATTGCATATTTTTATATGTTTTGAATTAGTCAACAATATCAGTTCTCTTAACTTTCTCATAGAATTTACATCGAGTACAATGACCATTTTATTGTTTTCCAAAGGCAGTGTTCGCCAATAATTTTAGAAAAGTAAACATTTTAATTCAACCCAAAGTTAAAAAATGTTTAAATTGGTGATGTTTAAAACTTATTGAAGAATAAGGATATCATTGGATTTGATGGGACCACTTTCCTTTAATCTTCCTTATTTCATATTGTTTATCTTTTTTGATTTTGCTTGATACTTGTCTTCAAAAGCAACATCTATCCTAAATACTTGTTAAAAAGACCAATACATCTTGAATACTTCTTAGAATTGATACTTTTTGGCGATTATTATTGATATTATTTAAATTTTGATGTTTCAACATTGATAAAACAAAACAAAAGCAGATGTATCTGGTTCTTCTGCAAATTACAAACTGTCTTTATATATAAAATTTTATACATTTTCATCTTATCCTTCCCAAAATGGTATGAAATCTTAGCTTTTAGAATTAATAATTAAGATTAAGATTAAGAGAGATTAATATCATGCGAACAGTCAATACTCCTTTATGTGGTTGAAGGCTTCAGGATTTTTAAGCGCTTACCATAGACTTTGTCTGTATTTTATATGACTTGAGTAATTGCTAATGCGAGAATTAAATATATAATGCATCGCATATCGCCTAAAAAATAAATTACTAATTGTTCGCATGCATTTTCCTATGGCAGGATCTGTCCAGAGTCGACGTAAATCAGAGATGGTGTTAATTTGCCGCTTTTATAATCGCATTTGAGCCATGAAGTCAGAGAAAGATAATTTATTTTGACAAAGAAGAGCCTTGACCTTTTTATCATGCTTTTGGATAAAAGAAATGATTCCCTTTCCGAAGTTCTTAGGGATGTTCTTGGTTTCATTCTTGAGCCTTCTCTCCTCCTTTTTTTTTAACTTGAATTATTTTGACACTTCTTCATGAGAAGGAGGGTCAGCAGAATGGCATCCAGAGAAGATGTCGTTTTATTTGTGTTCAATGTAGTCAAGGATGTTAGCACTGTGCTCGATGGAGGAATAGTGGTCTTCAATTTCTGAGATATTTGGCTAGTGAATAGAAGCGTTAGTTTGGAGAGTGACCTGACACTGGTCAAGGAAGGAAAAACTTTAGCCTAAATGAGAGGGAGCTTGATGTATTTACTCATTAGGAAAATCAGAGTGATATTGCTCAAATTCTGAGAAATTAATCATGGCAGTTCCTCAATATTTTTATAATTCCAATAAGGTCCAGATTTGCACTTATGAAGTGAATTAACTTGCATTATTTATAACTTTCAACTTGACTTTTGAAAATAAATTCAAGGGGTATTTCCATCATTTGTTTTCCCTTTTTTACAATAAAAATTATTTCACAAATTTTTTTAATACAAATGTGATTGACAAAAAAAACTCTTTCCATGTTCATAATTTTTCCTTTTCCGAAGTGGCAATAAGTTTGTTTAATAAATTTTATTGCTTTGTTGCCTTTATATATCATTGCATCCAGTTTTTTAATTCACATCAATCAGCAACAGTTAATCATAAGAAATATAGATTTTTTTGCTTATTGATTCCGTTAAACATAAAAATCACAAAAAGTAAGCTAATACGGGTTTACTACATCCTTCTGTAGTTGAGATATACAAGAGAAATGCTAAAGAAAAGATGAATTTATTTTTTTCTCTAGAATGAAAAGGTTTCTTATCTTTTTGAGGAGATGGTAAATTTTTAATTTCATCAATAATGGGCATTTCGAACTATTAAAAGTTACATTTATTTGCTTAAAATCGGCTAAGTAGCGCTTTCCTAATGAAATTTTTAACAAATAGGCTTAGCTTGTAATTAAAGATTATTAAATAATATTTAGAGTATTTTGGCATACAAATGATAAAGGAGACCAAAATAACCTTAATTTTATTTCAGATAATATTTATCCTTCTCTTTTGAGCAACAACTGAATTGTTTAATGTAATCTCAATTATTTATATAATTTATTTCAGCAATTTGAAACTTAAAATTATTACATCATAGCTCAAACTATGAGTTTCAGCACCATTTAGGAAAATATTGACTTGATACATCTGGTAAAGCTATTTTTTATGATAAATCGCCCTTCCATTCTCGCTTGCCTGTCCATTTATTTGGATACTACCTGTCATAATCACGATATTTATGAGGAAAATATGGGCTGATGTCCAAATCTTTCTTTTCAAGACTGTTCATTCCTGATCGAGAGAGTACTGTACTTTTGCTCATGAAACCTTATCCCTAGGTAACTTTTCCAGTCACTGGCAAGACTTTTGACGAGTTGAGTGAGGTGACAGTTTGCTCAAGCTTTATGGGATGAAAATGAGACGTATTAATAGGAAAAAGATCTTTATCAATAGGCTCAACATGTTTTTCACGAGGCTAGTACCAATCAATAATTCTATTTTGTTTGTTGCCGAATCTAGCGATCTCCTCCTCGTGTCTCGCGCGAATTAAGGACTTTTCATAGTAGCGAATCGTGGGAAGAGCTCCTGGAATGTCATTAGTGTAGAGCGAGCGCATTGAAATAAAAATATAATGCTTACAAAACATAATCCATTAATCCTATTGGCAAATTAAATGAATAACATACTGTAAATAAATTTCATCTTGATCTGATGCTCACTATTATCTTTAATTCAATCCGCAAAATATATTCATTTTATCAGATACAAGTCAAAGTATTGAAAATAAATTATAAGGAGCCCTTTAATTATTAAAATTTACTACTCATCTAAGATCCTCAATTATATCTATGCTTTTGCAGAATTTCTATTTTTCAATAAATAAATTGAGTTAATAGCGAATAAAAATCGTTAATAGCATAATTATGACTTTACATGTCCATTAAGATATCCTGCTTATAAATAATCAGAGTTGAAATGAAGTTCTTAGCCAGATCAACCTTTGCTACTTTCGTAAGCAGTAAATAACCCAGGCGCAAACCAAGAAGCCCATTAGAGTCGCAGTCACCGGAGCTGCAGGACAAATCTGCTACTCTCTTCTTTTCAGAATCGCACATGGAGATATGCTTGGTTACGATCAACCTGTCATTCTTCATCTTATTGATATCCCTCAAGCTCAAAAGGCTCTTACTGGAGTGGCTATGGAACTCGGAGATTGCGCTTTTCCCCTCCTTCAAGGAATTGTCACTACTGACGATCTTAAGAAAGGTAGCATTGAATTAACTCAGGATTTACTGATGTAGAATCAGCCCTACTTGTTGGTGCCAAACCAAGAGGAAAGGGACAAGAAAGAGGAGACCTCTTGATGGAAAACGCTAAAATTTTTATACCTCAAGGAAAAGCCATTAATGATTATGCTCACAGAGATGTTAAAGTTTTGGTTGTCGGAAACCCAGCCAATACCAATGCTCTCATCACCGCTACTCATGCTAAAGATTTACCAAAGAAAAATTTTGCTGCGATGACCAGACTCGATCACGACAGAGCCGTTTGGCAACTTGCAGAGAAAACAGGGTCCGCAGTAGCAGACATTGCCAAGGTAGCTATCTGGGGAAATCATTCTCCCACTATGTCTCCCGATCTAACTTGGGCAACAGTTAAGGGAAAGAATGCTCTTGATTTGGTAGGATAATAATGGTACACCAAAACTTTCATTCCCCGAGTTCAAAAAAGAGGAGCTGAAATTATTGATGCCAGAGGACTTTCCAGTGCTGCTAGTGCTGGTAATGCTGCTATGGAGCATATGAAAAGTTGGTTCTTAGGACACTCTCATGACTGGGTTTCCTTTGGTATTTTTTCTACTGGTAATCCTTACAACGTTCCCGAGGGAATTTTCTACAGTTTCCCTGTAACTGTTGAGAACAAGGAGTGGACCATTGTCAGCGGTCTCAGTATTAGCGAGAAGCAACGAGCAAGAATGACAACAACTGCTAACGAACTAGTCGAGGAGCGCAAGGCCATATAACACCTTCTCAAAGTTTGATGATGTAAATCATAAAATCAGTCCATATTAAATAGTTTAAAAATAATAAAGCTAAAATTTTATTTTGATAAGAACCATCTAAAAGGACATCGAAGACCTTGCTATGTTATGAATACTTTCAATTAGGAACTTTTACTGACATAATTGATTTCAATATATTTTATTTCAACCTTTAGATATGAGTAGAACTACTAAACCTGTCACAACTTCAAGACCTACGTCCGCTGTCAAGCAAGTCACTCTCTCCTGGAAAGATAAACTTCAGCCTGAGGAATATGAGGGTCTCAAGAACACCTTTGATCTATTTGACGAAGATCATTCGGGGTTGATTGATCCAGAAGAGATTAATAAAATTTTACAAGAACTAGGATAGAGCAGAAAAGATACTTTTGTCTTTACTCTTATCGAAGGTTTGAAGTCGAAGAATAAACCAATCAATTTTGAATAATTTCTTTAGTTAGTTTGCCCAAAAGTAGGCTAGATAAAGACCAAATAGGGCTTGCGCACGATCTTCCAACATCTGGACAAAAATGAAGATGAGCTACTTGAATTCTAAGACCTAAAGGCGTTATCTCGGCTGGTGGGAGACAATATAAACGACGACGATGTCATGGAGATTATACATGATATCCACGTAAATATGAAGACTGAGTCGAACAATGGACTCACATTTGATGACTTCTACTCAATCGTGAGCAAGTTTTATAAGAAGTGATGCATGTTCCAATTCCATATATCTTATTATCAATGCGTAACAACAATCAAAAGCGATACATCGATATTCCACTTGCCATCGAAGACACACCACTACATCTCTATGAAAAGTTTACCACTTACGAAGTGCCTAAATTGCATGACGATGTCGGCTTCGATCTTATCTCACGGATTGACAATGCTATTCGAGGAAATGGCGATCAGAACGAACTGCTTTCCTTGTATCTTAACTACTTTGAACCAGTCAATGCGGACAAATTTGCAGAGCATGACTGGCCGGCTTGTCATGAAATTGAAGGTATATAGTTTGTGATGCAGCACAACATGAGGACAAAGATTTCAATGCCAGAGTGCAAACACTCTATAACTAACTTAGACTGAGAAATCAATTCGATAGACTCAAAAATGAAGACGCTGATCAATTTTTAGATATTGCCAGAGATGCATGGGAAACCTATTAATCGATCTTTGAGAGTGAAAGTCGCAAAGTTAACTTCCCTCCCATCATCGCTTGGTAAATCCTATAAAATTTCCTTTATGAGTTGGGCAAATATCATCAAATTAGTCAATCGCTTCCCGATCAGTCAAATGTTGAGAATGAAGTATTCAACATTCAAAAAAGCAAGAAAATGTTAAAAATCTTAACATTAGATATCCCCACTGAGTAAGTACGCTCCCCCTCGAGCAAAGAGAATTTTGCCTACTTCGCACTCGTGGTCAGCGCTACTCTTGAAGTCTATGAAGGCAACTATAAGGAGGCACTTGCGATAATATCCCGCATTTCACTTTCAAATTTGTCTGTTTACTCTCGGTCGATTGGCTCACTGCTCAGTTTATTCCTTACTGCCAGCTTCGCCTATTTTATGCTAGAACAATATAAATAATCAGCCAGATTGACAGAAATGCTGCTTCTCTTCTTCCAAAAAAACAAGAAGTATTTCACCGGAGTGACAGGAGAAAGAATTGTGAATCGTCAATTCTAGAAACTAGCAGTTCTATTATGTCTCAACTACATTTTCTTGGAGGAAAAACCAAAAAATTTAATCATGTAGGTATTCAAGGCCACTACCATCAAACTCAAAGATAAACAGCAACGTGAGAAACTCTCTGATAAGTACGCGAAGTTAAAACAAAACGATGTTGGCACATTTTCGAAATTATTTCAGCACTGTGCTTTGCCTTCCATCTCCGTTGACGTAAGTTTATCATAATGAAGGGGCAAAAGATCTTTGATATTGCCTTGAATCGCTTCAAAAAACTGCAAACCATCACACTTAACACTATCTTACAACACTATACTCAAATTTCACAGGCGAAAATAGCCAAAATGCTAAAAATCAGTGAAACAGAAGTTCAGTCCCAAATTGAATCTTTTAATAATATTTCTACTGGCAAAGCTGCTTGGGATAGAACTATTATGGAGCCATTGCTGAGTCAAACCAGAAAAATTCATGTTGAAGTGATCGACGGCATTGTGAATCTGGACACTGACTAGACAAACGCTAACTAGGGTTTTAACTAGTGGTAGCAATACAAAAAATAAATTTCATGGCTTGTGGAAAAGGTCAATTCTCTGTGATTTGTGTATCAGTTCCTAATCAATCAATATTAATATCAAGATAGCATCTCGTAGGCCAGGTCCATTGGAGTGGTCTTGTATGTTCCAAGAATCATTGCCACTATCAGCAGGTAAAAGAGACGACTGCGTGATTACCATATCCATAACAGTTAGCGTTGGACTGCTCCGTGCCTTAGAAAACCATTTTAGGAGAGCCATGTCCAGATAACTTCCTATATCAATCCCAATTATTATGCATCTCCTTAAATCATGTTATATAGTTTTGAAGTTAATTGTTCTCTGAAATAATCTTCATTTTTCATATTGAGGTAGCCTTCAGCAAAAGTTCTCACCAGTTGGAGACAGTCCGGTATCTGGATAAGTTTTTGAAGATTATTGCTGCTTAATATACTAAATTCAATAAACTCTCTCCATGTCATAGTCTGTTTGCTAGCTGCACAATCATCTGCTAGTTTTTAATTGGTCAATTGTTCGAATATGTTCTTAACTCTCAACGAATGAAAAGTGCTTTTGACGAGTTCATTGATAATGGGATTATATTTTTCGATGATAAAGACATAAATTTATTGTGGTCCTATTGTACTATTCTATTTTACACTGAGCTAGTGATAGTGATTAAAATCATCAATAATTTTTGCTTATAACTATTTGCTGCCTAAATCGATATGAAAACTCAACATGGAGGGTTGCACAGTGCTTGTGACAGGCAGCTCAAAATTTTATCCGCTGTTCAATATGTCTTTTGATTTAAGCCTGGGAGATCTTAGGAGACTATAATTATTTGCAAACTTCTTTTTGTTCTAGCTGTTCTTCCTTTCTAAAAGAGCAATTGCTTTCATCATGGATGATTTTCTTTATTTGTCCTTCTCAACAAAATCAACCTCATAGTTAATTGTTTCTTAATCATATTTGTTGGGCACAATCTCCTTTCTAAAATGATTTCGAAGTCGACCGATGAAGCCTCTTTTTTTACATTAATCATGATACTCTTGCACTATTTTCACAAAATTATTAAATGATTATAACTGCTGTTCAGGCTGTGTTTTAATTGAGAGATATATTTTTTTAGTAGAAAATGGAATATCAATGATATCCTCAATTACCACTCCACTTTCTAAGATAAGAACATATTCCTGTTGAGCTGTTGATTTTTAATCCAAATAAGACGCTAGTTTTGAGACAGTTAAAATGACATCTTCAATCGCTTTTTTTCTTAAAACTTTGTGAGGGATACAGTAAAGTTGAATCAAAACTAATATATGCTTGATCCAGTATTAATTACTATTCTTTTAAAATTTTTAAAACCACATCAACAGCTCCTCAGTGTTCTTGATATCCCAAAATTACTTGGGCCATTTTTTACGTTCTACTTATTCGTTGATCATTTTGTATTTCTTCAATAAAGGAAGATACCTTTCTATTTTATCATTCAGAAGTTTGCAGTTGTAGCGAATATTTTGATGGAAGTACAACCTGTAATATTTCTATAATGAAATGTGAAGGCGATTAACAGCAATATCTTCGTATTTATGGATCAGATGAAGTGGGATAATTTATACCTAAGGATAACTATAGCCAAGAGAAGTCCGCTGTGAAGTAATCGATCTATGAGGTTCTTCTAATTTGATAAGTTATTACTCATTTATATTAACTTGTTTCATTAGGTTAGACGATTTATACAAAGACTTTTTTACTATTGTTTTGGATTCATTTGAGCGGTCAAGATTAAAGCGAATATTGCTGTTTGCCTTGCGAATACTCAATTTGAGAGGCTCGCTGTTATGAGAAGATGATACGTAAGATATGGTAGAGAGAGGAGACTTTTGAGGAGAAGCAATATGATCTTGACTATTGTGGTAGACAAAACCGTTGAGTGGATTGGCAAAACTAAGAAATTTTTTGGGACGATTTATTATAGGGAGAAAATTCATAATTTTATTATTAGTTGGTCAATCAATTTAGCAAATGGCAAAATACCGATCATAACCCGTTTAATTAGGAATATTTATTAAATTTATTGGCTACTGAGAAATAAAACAAAAGACTATTCTTCATTATATTTTATCACTCACAATGCTATAAAAATTAACCTTATTGATTCGGTGATAATAGATGAATAGGGAGATTTATATATTACAAAAATATTTCATTGTGGTTATTTGACAGATTTAATGGAGACATTCCCAGAGTGGCACGCCTTGGAAATAAGAATTCTGTCTAAAGTTCCAATGTTATATCGGTCCTCGTGATTAATCACATGTTATATTGTATTTTATGATGTTTTTCCCAGTTGAACAGCACAATTCTTTAGTTGACCGCTATTGAAAAGCCATTTTACTCGGAAACTGTTTGCTTTGGCAGTGTCACGAATTGTTGAATAGCAAATCATCTGCCCCTTCATCCATTGCATACAAAAAGATATATTTTAATCAAGATTATTAAGTGGTTTATCTGCTACGAAGCTGAACAGCAAAAGTTTCCAAAGTTCCTGACCTAAATAAAAAGTAATAAATACCTCTTTCCTCTTCAATTCTCTTAATTTATATTTCCTCCTGGCAATATAGGGATAACACTGCGGAATTGTACCTTTGATAATCATTCCATTGAATTTTTGCCCTAATGAAATATTATCCCTTTTCATATTTGGTTAATATTTCACTGTTAATATATACAGACTTGTCGCCGAAATAGCATTTATCTGAACCTTCAGATATAAATTTTACACTATTATTTTAGATTTTACCCAGCTCAAATATAACTGGAGAATATTTATAATTTTTATCTTTGATAAATCTTTTGAAAGGCTGAGTAATTCGGAGGGCGAAGCAGCAGTCGTTTTTTATCGTAAATGTAAAATATAAATTTTAATTAGGAGTCGAAGTGATTTAAGTATAAGACACTTTGCAATCAATCTCATCCATACCGATTGAGTAGTATTCAAAAGCTTCAAGAAGTTAGCTCTCAGATAGGAAAAATATGCCGTCATCCTTCTCAGGGTCAATGCATTCACATTTTTATTGCAATTCAGGTGTCCATAATGTTGATTTTTTTGAATAATATCCATTCCACTAAAATCTACCCCAAGGATTACGTATTTTATATATATTAGAACCTTTATATTAAATTATTTTAAGCAGAGAGTATGAGTGATTATTCACGATGCCAGTTATATTTTTAGATCCTGTTGTTAAAACAATGGGGTAGTTTAAGTTCAAAGAATAATAATTGATTATATCTTTCATCTTTTATGCCTTATTTTTAAACCATCCACCATAAGTAGGACAACCGATCAAGTCTTATAAAAAATTATCAGGAGTCATTAGTTACGCCGAGAAATAGGCTCCGACAATCTTTGACCAGGCTTTTTCGATGAGTAAAACCCATATTTAATTTCCTATTGGTTTGCTAAAAAGAGGTTGCTTAGAGGATGAATTGCAAGGAAAGTAATCATCCAAAACGACATAATTTATTTTCCCATTTGTATAAAATCTAAGAACGTAGAATCCAATTTCCAAGTCATAAAATTGAAAGATAACTTTTATATTCTAAGGATTCCGAGCCAAGGCTGAAATTGCTGCTAAACAGTAACAGACTCCTAGCTGGCCCTGTTTAATATCATCTGGATCAATACCCTCAAACAATTTGAATTAATCACATAGAAAAACTGTTGGGCGAAGCCAAACCAATGACGACAGAAAGAGATAAATCTTTGATTGATGTTAAGGTCCCCCTAGAGAATTTTCACTATGAGGAAATTCCTAATCAATAAAAAAGCCTATTTTCTTAGCTTATTGATATCTCTTTTGTATTTTTTCAGGTAGGAGATAAAAATTAATCATTTCTTTGGAAGCAAGAGTTTTAGTCAGAAACTATTTTTAAAATTTAGATGATTTAACTTTTGACTATCTCGTTGATTTGACAAAACTAAAACGACTGGATTGGACTCTGACATTTACAATAGAGTTGTCGTTGGACTGTCTGTTTTATTTATTTTTGAGGACAGATTACTTGAACTCATTTAATTTGGATAGATTATTTTCAATATTCCTTGGATATTTTTATGCTCTTTAAACCTATTCTATAAGCTTTTTATTAGCTTATCTGATGGAGAGATAGGCTAACTGATCTTTAACTTTTTGCACTTACCATTCCTTCATCTTCATTTTGCCAGTCAACTCCTCTTGCTATTTTGTGCCAATATGAGGCTTTTCAGGCTCAATATCAGTTTTTACATTTATTTTGATTTATTTATCCTTTATCTCAGCTTCTTCTTTCGAGTGTTTTGATATTTTAAGCCATATCTACTCTTTCTCGATCTACAATTTTCCTTTCTATTCCCTTAATTTTTGTTCCTCGCCTGACAATGCTCCATTTTCATTGTTTTGCTAGGTTTTCTTGGTGATATCCAGAAGTTTTTTGGCGATCTGTTCAAAATAAGTAGGATCCCTCATTAAATTGATATCAGTTAATTCCTCCAATTTTTAAAAATTCCAACGAGTCACAGTACCATAGTGTGCTTGCAGAGCTACTAAAATTTCTTTCATTTACTACCTATCATAGTCATCCATAATATTTAAAATAGATCTCTCGAGTTTGTCTTTTAAAGATAAATTTAATCCTCCATATTTGATCAGAAGAATGAAGCAGTTCATCGCACCCCATATTCCACATAAATGTAAGCAGGTAAAACCCTCAACAGTTGGTTGATTTATAAAAATTAAATACTGTTTCATATTCTGGACATAACATTTTTTAAGGAAATAGTCGAGGCAACAAGGTGAATCGAATCTGCAGCAAAAATGAATAGTAGTCCAGAACAGTCCACTATCTGACAATTATAAGCAATTGGGGTAGTCTAAAATTATAAGATGGCTACTTGTAGTGTTCTATAGTTCAATGAGACTAATAATGTCGTCTTCGGATATGATGGTTCTGAAATGTTCCTTGGTGTTTTCGTTGAGGAGAGAGTAAATAGAGTTATCGTGAATAGTAGAATCTGCACAGCCCATCTCAAGTTAATTATAATTAAATCTTTCAATTGGCAATGAAATAATAGATATTAATTCTCTACTACTATCCCTGTTTATGAGAATATTATCTCAAATATTTTAGGATTAATAATAACAATAAATCAGCGCATCTTTGAATACGACACCATTCATAAAGTTTACCAATGAAATTGAAAGATATTTGATTACAACAAAATAGAAAAAATAACAACGTAAAATGTTAAAACATTCTATTAAGGGTAGCTAAAATATTCATTTATTAGTTTATATACAAAAGAGATTGGCAAAACTTGTAAGTGCTCTAGCATTTTGAAGCTATAACTTTATTTCAAATTGCGCAATTATTCAATTTTCGCACATTTATTTATTGTTTTAGGGCAATTAGCCTTCAAAATTTTGTTCAATATAAAATAATGCATTGATTTGTTAATCTGATTCTTTGCCTCTAAATATGTTCGTAAATATATATTTTGCTTATAAGCTCATATAGTCATGAATGAATAGGAGTATCGGCTTACCGAAGAGGACAAACTTATGCTCATAGAATAATTACTGGAGGAACTATCTCACGTTCAAAACGGATTGTCAGTAGTTCGGAGTGATGACGCCCTTCAGGGAAAATCAACGCACTATCATGTTCATACTTATCAAGTACTTGGTTCCGAAACAATAAGAAAAACCCAAACCAGCAACTTGATTCAAAAAGTATAAGATGCTCATAAACTTTCTGTTGCGCTTGCCCAAACAAACTAAATCGAAGAAGGAATTAGTTAATAGTCATCAGCATAGAAAGATGACCAACAATTCAGATATTTTAAAGATAATATTAGATGTTTTAGATGCAAAAAGATGGGACATCACAACTTTGCTTGCATCGATCAACCTAACTGCCAATATTGCTTGGGAACTGATCATTATAGCTAAAGATGCCCGCAAAGAACAGTCTGCTATCAATGTTACTAGTTTGGGCATGTAATCAGTTAGTGTCCGGCTGGAGTTGGTCCTTTTTGTCAAGATTGCAAGCGTAAACACAGCAGAGTATGCTGTTTTCTCACCAAAGGAATTGAGCCAATCAAGCAAATGTTCAACTCAGATTATCTATATACCAGCTAAAACATTCGCTGCATGCGTTGCTTATAATATGGGCATCTAATTTGCTATTCCTCCAAAAATCAAGATCAATCAGAAGGAAATCTATGATAAACATATGTATATATATAAATTTATAAAACAGATCCATGCAAATCCTCAATTTTAAATTAAACTCAGCTCTTTGATCATTGTAGTCAAATTTATTGAATTGATAGATATTCATCAATCATTCATCACTATTTTTAGATTTACGGACTTCATCCTCTGATAGAACACTTTATCTATTTTTTGACATTACACTTCCAAATTTTTACTATTCTGGTTATTTTATTTTCGGAGGCGTGGGAGGAGGAGGAGATAATTAGTCGGAAGGAAAGGAACCCTCTCGTTTTAGTTCCTCACTGTCAATCTCATTTTCAGTAGGTGGAATCTCAACTAATAAAAGTTCACCAGTTTCTTCATCATCTAATATCTTGTCATATTTTTTTACGACGGTAATAAAGACATCTTCGAGAGAACTATCAGTAATGGCAACATTTGTAATTTAGAGCTATCGTTAGGCTGACTTCATCATTATGAAAATCTCAGATATCTTGTGGGTAGATGGAATTTTAAAAATAAGAGAATTTCCCAATACTCTACTGAGAACCGATCCGCTAAACAGATTGCTGATGTAGTCAGTAATTTTCTTTATACCAAATTCAACTCTCTTATGCTCTCCTAAGTGTTCATGTTGGACGAATTAGCTTATTGATCTTCTAAGATTCATCTCATTCTATTGATCTTACTCTAAGTTAGGATTTTGCTAAGAAAGATTAATAGCCTCAGGCGAAATAAGATGTTTCTCGATTGAGGAGAGAGAAAGAGAGAGACGATATCCCTAACCATAATCTTTTTTTAGCCGGAGCTGATTACCAACTGTTCGCAAAGCTCCATGGGTTATAATGCCTATTCGATGACACAAAGCATCTGCCTACTCCATCATGTGGGTTGTAAGAAAAACAGCACGCTTTTATTGGCATTTAGCCAAAACCTACCAAATCTGTCGACGGTTGTCAGGATCGAGGCCTGAGGAAGGTTCATCCAAAAATACAATTTTAGGATCTCCAACTAAACTAATTGCTATTGATAGTCTCCTCTTCATTCCCCCTGAAAGTGAAGATGAGACAAAATGTTTAAATTCAGTTAAATGGACTTATGATATAGCTTATTTAATTCGAATCTCGAGTTAACTGCTAGGAATACCCTTTAATCTAGCGTAAAATCTGAGATGCTCCTCCACTGTAAGTTGAGGCCATAACAAATCAAATTGAGGACAAACTCCCATTTGAAGTTGAGCGTTGCTTACATTGGTTTGAATATCAAACCCTCCAATCCAAGCGTTACCATAATTAGGAGTGACCATACCAGTCAGCATGGAAATCAGGGTGGTCTTGCCAGCTCCATTTGGTCCTAATAAGCCAAAAGTTTCCTTTTCCTCTACCCTAAGATTGAAGCTTTTCACTGCTGGATAAGGACCCTTAAATCCTTATTTTTGATATAATTTTCTGAGATTATTGATAATAAGAGGAGTGGAAGGATCAACCTCCATAATATGAGATATTTTTTCCCGCTCTGCCTTCGCTAATAAATCTTCCTCATTTTATTCCATGTATCTTTTTAGTTAACGATCTTTTTCAGGATGAGTATATGTTGTTTTATTCTTACCAGCGATCAAATTTTTAAGCGCAATGAAAGGAAAGAGAGGGTGACGACGAACTCCATATTATTGAGGCAAGACTTACATCAAATAGGCTCCCAAGAGGAAAAAGACAACAAATCCCATGTATAGAGCAACAATACAATTTTTCATTTAAGGGCTAATTTACTATAAAGTATTGTAGCAATCTGCGTCTGAGCAATTGATCAACATGAGATAGAATAACCGGTTAAAAGCAAAAGGAGCAAGAGCCTGAAGCCATCCAGGAAATTGTGTGGGAACTTGATAGGCTCCGATATTAAGGGTAGAAGCGATCATCATTGTCCATATTGCTACTATATATCCGATGATGTTAGCACTCCTAGCCTTACTGAGGAAAGTTTGGCAAAAAGCTGCCAATCCAATTTGAGCTAGAGACCATCCGATTGCAATGATACTCAAAAGAGCAGGTGAGGTTTTCCTAAAGAAAGTAGTCTTTAAAACAAAAGCCCCCAATAAAAAGAATATGACGTTGGTCACCAAGCAAAGAATAAAATTGAAGATAAAATATACAAGCCAATAATTACTAATTCGCATACCATTCATTTTCATCATTTGAACGAGCTTTTACTATTTTTAGAGCACCAATCCATACAGCATCACAGGAAAGAGCAAACTCAAAGAAAGAGGAAAAATTAAAGCCGAAACAGTGTTAATGATGCTGTCAACAAAAGATTTACTGCCCTCAGTATCTCTCATAAATACGTATCCTCCTTGCACAGTTTTGTCAGTCGTATACTTAATATATGAAGCCGAGATTAGATGTTGCAGATTGAGGAATCCATATGCAGAAATAATATCCTTAATAGACGCCATTCCTCCAGCAAGCAAAGATCTAGTCTACACAAGGGAAGACACACCATTATTTCTGTGAAGACCCGTCTCTCGAACATCGTTAATTTGCAATTTTGCTTTTAGATTTGTCTTTGATAGTGTTTGAAATGTGATAGCTCCATCAGGAAGGTAATCGAGTCCTTATCTTCCATCTTTAATAGCCTAAAAGCTATTTTTTTAGATTGTATTAAGTCTTACAAATAAATCAGCATTAATATCCTTGGTTTGCTAAAAGAATGGAAGATACTTCCAGCTGCTTTAACTTGGATTATTGTAGTAATTTGGCGTATAATTTGCACGATTATATTATAAATTAGGGATTAATCCCAAGATAGTTGTATTTCCTATGTTTGGATTATTACCATCATACTATCCTAGAATTGCAGAATCGCATCCTGGTTGTTTACAATCAACCATATACCATTAAAGGGTATTTTTTCTTGCAGGATTAGATGGGTGTTTGATATCTTTGCTATACTGATCTAGTAAGACATAGTTCTCGAATATATAGGGATAGGAGTTATCAGCAAAAACAGAACTCGGAGGCAAATTTTAAGTTGCCAGCTCTTTGATCATATACGTAAAAATTAGGCATATGACAGGAGTTATGATCTGACAGATGTTTGTGCAAGGCTGTTTAGCCTGCAATTGCCCATTCTTCAAAAAAAGAGCCTTAATCTGAGATCCTTCTTTTGCTTTTTAACGAGGAGGGCTGATGTTACTCATTGATTTGATCAGAAATTAATTTTAAAACCTATAATTACAGATTTCAAGAATTATTTTATTGATGGAGAACACGTTGATAATGAATAAACTACCACTCCCACGCTACTATGATGGGGAGAATTGGAACACTGTCTTTCGACCCACCAGGAAAAGCATACCCAAGTATCTGCATGAAGATCTACCAGAGTTGAAACTTCAGCTTCTGAAATAGCAATTTAAAAAGATAAGTAAATTTAACTGTCCTCGCCTGGACTATTTTAATGATTTTATTCAAAAAGCTAACACAAAAAAAGATGCAAAACAGAAAGGTAATCGATCAACTTCGCAACGAGATAATTATTAAAGTTTGGAGGAATAGTTGCAGTATGCCATATTAATGTGTAATAAAGAGAGTCCTGTTTTGGATGAACTTGTTACAAAGGCAAGAAGTGTCAGTCTCAAAGATAATACGAAAAAATCGTTGGAAAAGAAGAGATATTTCGAAGGGACGGTTGATCTAGTTTTCAGAAATCGTAAAAAGCTTTACTTAAGCCAAGTAAAAAAATTTAATGAGCCTGAAATAAGCGAAACGGCGGAGGAAAGGATTGAATATGTAAAACTTCTGCCATTTAAATGAAATGACTTATTTACTGATTTTTATAATGAATGAATGATTGTTTCAACTGGATTACCCAAGAAAGAAAGGCATTTCTCAGAGGCATAATTTCATATTTAAGCAGTTTACTTTTTGTTCATGCCAACTTGATGCTTAAGCATATATTAGAATTTAGTATTTAGTATTAAAGGAAGGAATTTTAAAATCACAAAAAAACTTGTCCATTGGTTTAATTCGTTTCTATTAAACAATTCAAAGATGATATTTTTATAGGATCAATGCTTTAGAGACCGAGTAAAAAAAGGAACAGACCGGAATCGAACCGGTGACCTTAGGACCTGCAATCCCACGCTCTACTACTGAGCTACTATTCCTAATCAATTATCACTCAAAATATTGCTTTATTAATGATTCTCTGCGTTTTATGGATATCTTATGGATGTGTATCATTTCTCAGTCAATTTTATATAAATAAAAAATAATTAAAATGAATATTAAGTGTTTTACTACTAGACATCATATTTATAGAAAGGCGTTTTGAATATGTTTGACTATTAATCGTTTAACCTAATTTTTCAATTGATAATTGTACTAATTACCTTATAGGGATAAAAAAAAGTGAAAAATAAAATCAGTACAAGTAAATATGGTCGTTTTTAGATAATATGGACTTACAAAATTATTAAACCATTTTTTAAAAATCCCTTGCAAAATTCTTCGACAACTCTTATGATTTTTTTTTTTGAAAGATACGTAACCACTAATAATTTATTCAGGAAATCTATTTGCTTTATGATTCAATTGGTTTATATATTTTGAATTATGAGATTGAATTATAATATTTAATCGAAGACTCAATGGATCTTGCAACACATCGATATCAAATACTTCCCGATTTAAAAGAATATAGCTTCTCATATAATGAATTCTGGAATCGTTTTAAAGTAATTTCTAGAGTTGAAGACCCCTATTTACGTCTCTATACCATTTGCGAAGATCATAAGCTCAATGGAAAAAAAGTAGCAGTTAAAGATTATGCTGCAGCGGAGGTCGATCAGGAAGAAGCAGTTTTGGAGAGTACCATCACACCTATTTAGACTTGTAAAGTTATAGAAAGTTAGGAGAAGTCGAGGGTATATGCAAACTAGTCGCCTTCTGTAAAAGCTAATAAACTGGTGATATTGCAGCTGCGTTTTAATTCAACGATTTCACTTTATAATAACTGGATAGCGTTAAATTATCCTCATTTAGAATCCTTAATTTACCGATAATCACTAAAGGTTTTACCAAATAATCCTGAAGTAAATGTTGAAGGTCATTGATAATGCGAAAGGAATGGGAATAGAGCTTTAGGAACTTATACCGACCAACATTTTATTTTACATAGAGGATAATCAGTACAAACTTAAAATATTGTATGATGAGAGAGAAAAGAATTATTAAAAAATTCAGGAAGGGTACCTATTTATTTATGCAGGATAAAAGTATATTCTTCTGCTGAGAGAGTCGAGGCCGCTATTTTGAGGAATTAATAATATGAGAGCCAAAATTGTGAATAAGCCATTTTTTAATTGGGATTAATTCTTTTAGATTTGATATACGAGTGCGAAAGCTAAAATCAAATCACTGGAGAAGGTTTCATAAAGGATCGACCTTTAGCTAGAAGTAATCTCTCACATAAAAGCTATCTAATATTTCAAGATAGTGCAACAGTTAAGTTTAATACTGTTCTTGTCACGCAAAAGATCGAATGTATAACATTAGCAATTTAGTTATCAAAAAATTAAATGTAACTATTTTGAATAGTTATATCGAACTTATCTCAAAAATGATCAACCCTGTCAATCAAAGGATAGGCTTGGAGGAACTTGAAAAATAATCTGAAACTTTATGCATTGGGCAAATCAAAACGACAACAGCTATATAGGGTCTGGATGAACGTTATTATGAAACTCCAAATCATACTTTAACTCAGATTCATCCTATTTAATAATACATCAAACACGATGATTCACTTCGATAATAGGATTATGGCCTCGTAAAAAAAAATGTCACTTCACAAACCACAATAGCAACAGTTAACCTCGCTACTTCAGCTGATAGTAAAATTTTTGATAAAGGCCTTGCTCAATTAAAAACTCAAAATTTAGTGATTCCTAAATAGAAACTTTTAACCCAGATCAAATGCAATTATAAAATTCTTTAAAAGTTATAAAGATTGATAATATCTTTAGAATCAAATGCGAACTACATTAAAAAATAGTACTACGATAATAGTGTCTACTATGGATAAGTCGACACAATCACTCAAAGAAGATCAGGATTCGGAATATATGTCTATACACATGGAGATATATACTTTGGGAGCTGGAAGGAAAATTCATTGATAGAGGGAACTTATATTTTTAAAAATGGGGAGAGTTACGAAGGAATCGTTAAAAATGGTAAACAAGGCTTTGGTAGATACTATTATCTTAATGGTAATGTTTATGAAGGTGAATGGAAAGATGATCTAAAATCAGGAAAGGGGAAAATGACGTATCCCAATGGTGATAATTATGAGGGAATGTGGAGTAAGGGAAAGAAAAACGGAGAAGGAGTTTATTTTTATAATAATGGCACTCTCTATTAAGGCAATTTTGCCAATGGGAAAAAGAGTGGTTTTGGGGTCATCACCTTTCCCAACAAAACAAAAATTGAAGCATATTGGCAACAAACTCACATAGAAGGGCCCGGAAAAGTATTTTACAATAATGGGAACTATTTCGAAGGAAATTATCATTTATCATAAAAATAAGGGCAAGGGTTATATATTTGGGAATAGACAAAATATGAAGGAGAGTTTAAAAAAGATGCGATGGAGGGTCAAGCTCGCATCAAATTTTCAGAGAATTAATATTATGAGGGCCGGATTAAAAATGGAAAAAGGGAGGGCCATGGGATATATCGCTATGAAAATGGAGATGAATATAGAGGGGAGTGGAAAAATGATCAGAAAATGATAGGCAACTATAAATTCCATTAAGGAGGGTCTTTTGATGGTAGATTTAAGAAAAATGAAATGAATTATGGAGTTATGATTTATGAAAATGGCGAAAGCTATGAAGGAGAGTTTGTCAATGGAGAGAGACATGGCATTGGATCTTACAGAAATACTTTAGGCGAGTTACTTCATGAGGGTAAATGGCAGAGAGACCAATTTGATTCTTAGGTGTGATTGATATCTTTATATAAATTAATGCACATATTTTTTAAGTCAAAGTAGTTCATTAATTAGTCAATATGTTCGAGTTTAGTCAATAATTAATTCCACTCCCATTAATTCAAATTTAATTTTAATGAATTTGTGCTTTGTTGATAAAATTAAATTAGATTACTAAACATAAAAATAAACAGATAAAGATAGTGAAATTAAACACGAAGTTCATTTTATTATTATTTGTTAAAATTCAACAATTAAAAAATAGTTAATTAGTATCGTTATAAATAATTCAAATTATATTTATCAATCCTTAAATTAA
>Ga0302280_1000234_pt1 | contig 48740 bp, 35 predicted proteins | sample III_Fen_E1_1_FD_198771 | JGI IMG/M metagenome (GOLD analysis project Ga0302280, IMG submission 198771) | Peat permafrost microbial communities from Stordalen Mire near Abisko, Sweden - III_Fen_E1_1 | ecosystem: Environmental > Terrestrial > Soil > Wetlands > Permafrost | place: Sweden: Abisko... | reverse complement strand
TAAATTTAGAATAGAGCCAGAACAACTATTTTTTAGTAACTACGATACCACTCATATCTACGAATCTGAAGTAAAATTGATCAATAATTCTAAACATATTCAAAGAATTAAAATAACTCCATTGAATCAAAAAGAGTTTGTGCTGGCCAGTATTAAGTATCCAAGAGAAGACTCTGGAGATATTGCTCCTGGCATGGCTGCAGTCGTTTCAATTCGTTTTAGACCTACAACTTTAAACGATTATCAAGATGAACTGATAGTGATTGTGGGCGAAGGGGTCCTTAAAGTTCCAATTTTAGCTCAAAGGTAAAAATGTGATATTTCATGGCCTAAGATTATCGAATGTGGTCATTGCTGGGTTGGGGATGTAATAAAAAAAGAAATAAAGCTTAAAAATAGAGGTGGATAGGCCAGATTTACGATTGTCAACACCAATCCAGAAGATAAGCAATATAGCATTGGGTATTTTAAAGTAAGTCCCACAGTTATAACCTTTTAAAAAAATGCTACTGAGAAGATATTAGTTGAATTTGAACCTTAAATGAAGGGCGTATTTAAATAGAAAATTAAATTCAAATCATTCCAAGGAGAGCAAGAATAAATTGAAGTATCTATAGAAGGAGGAGCTTACAGCGCTCAAATTGTGTTGTAATAGCTGAATAATGAGACTATTTTAGAACAAAAGATAAATAATATTCTATATTTATCAAACACTGAAATCAATAAAGAAACTTCCTCTAGTTTGAAGATTAAAAATTTAGCAGTTGTTCAGGTGGACTATTTTTGGCATTTTGTTGCTGATAATTTGAAAATCGATAATATGAAAGGCAAAATGAAACCTAGTGAACTCTTACTTTTTAACATAAACTTCAAGCCCAAACAAAAAATACCTTAAACAATCAAGTTGGAATTATATCTTTATAATTTACCAGAAAAATCATTGGCGGGTAACGTAGTAAGCAAAAATATTAACGGAATAGATGCCATCCAATGCTTAAGCATATAGATAAAAACTAAGCCTGTTCAATCAAATCTATCAATAACCCCTCTTCATCGATAAATAGTACAACCCATTTATAACGCATGCTCTGTTTAATAAAATTTCATAATTATTAATAATTCCTCAGTTAAAAGATTATTTACAATTCAGAAGATTAAAGAAGATGAAGGATTATAAACGAACTGCAATTAATATACTGGGAGTGTGGAACCAAATGGCTAAAAAAATATTATTGTCAATTTTCATCTAAAATAGTTGACAAAGCAGAGCAAGATTGCATATTATCTAGTTTCATTTGATAATGCTACTTCTCAAATATTTAGTATTGAAGGCAAATCAACCTATCCAGAACTACTTTTCAAAGAGTAGGTTCTCTATTATGGTCTCTGCAAAACTTTTACTCTCAATAAGAAAAAATTAATTCTCAAGAATCCTCAGAAAAGCGCAATTGAGTTCAAATTTATAAATGAAAATCGTTTTTATGTTCTTTAGTTTTATGATTTTTATGAATTCTAAGATGAGTAAAGCTACACAAAGAGATTTAACATCTATAACCCAGCTAATGGAAAAGAAGTATTGGATTGGTTTGCCATTCCTGCTGAAAGTTAAATACAATTAGACTGCTATCTTAATACTTTATAATCGTAGTCTATTTCATTATAAATAATGTTGGAAGTTAAGAATGGAAAATCTACTAAAATACCTATTTTAGCATAAGTGCAGGACGTCCTAATTGAAATGTCTCGATAGCAAATTCATTTGAGAGAAATCTATAAAGGAAATATTTATAATTCTAACAAATTTTTAAGTAAGGAATTGCAATTTGTCAACAAAAGCAATCACGATTGTGCTTTTAGCATAACTCCTTCTTAGTTTTAATAGTGCGACATTAAAATAGATCCTCTCAAAGGAATATTACCCAAGAATTCCAAAAAGAGAATTGATCTTCTCATTGAACCGATAAAAACCGGAAATTTTGATATTCGTATTAAATGGACGTACTTTGATGACTTTAAAGTAAATCCTGATCTTTATCTTGACTTGATGGAATCTGTTCAATTTAATCTTGCTGATGGAAAAAAATCAATGGTGAAATAAAGATGGTTGCAGCTGAGTGGAATGGTGAAGGGAATGGCAATGAATTACTATCTCAAAGATTAAGCAAGGGCTAAAAAGGTTAGACAGAAGATTTAGGACTTTTCTCAAAGTATAAAACTATCATCATCGTCTTTTAATACATCAATGAAAAGTTCAAAAGGTGGTCTGCTTGAAAACTAGAAGATTGTTTATCCCCTCCTCGAGGAACTAAATTTTTATAACTGCGAAATTAATCAAGTGAAACAAGTTTAGATTATTATTGAAAATGATTCTGGACTGACGACTTAATATGAAGTTTATGCATAACTATATCATACTCTTGAAAAACCAACTTCAGCTGGGGGACGATCGCATAAAGGATTAGTTAAAATCGAGGAAGATCCCTTTAACTCTGAAATGGGAATGACATTTATTAAAAATAGGGCCTTAGATAAATCTCAAAAAATACACTTAGGCAATAATAAAGGTATCAGCGTCCTTTGCTAACCTGCAGCAGGAACTCTCCACAAAAAACAGAGTCAAAAAATAATGATAACTATGTTTAACGATACCAGTGGCAGATTTAAAGATAATTTGTTAATAAATGTGAAGAACCATGAAATTAAAAAAATTCCCATGGATATTCATATTAAGGGTACTCCAGTTGCTTTATCTCGTAATCAGTTAGGAATTGATTTCAATCAATAAATTCCAATGATGAATTTAGGAACAATGCTTTATTCCAATGGACTAGTTAAGCGTAACATCAAAGTTGTTAACAATGGGCCAAAATAAGTTGAATTGAAATGGCTGATATATCCTTATAATAAAACAGATTAACATAAAGATATCTTTAATATTGAATTTAGGTAAGGATCACCAGGAACTAATAATGTAATCGATCTGAAATGGAACGCCCTTAAACCTGAAGTTGATACTACGACTCACCTTATTATCTAACCAAAGTACCTTTAAATTAACTGAGATAGAAAATAATTAAAGGAAGAGAAGAGATATTATTTACAATTCTGATTTAATAATTTAAGACAGTCGGCTAGTTCAGTAATCTGCTAATTTGCGAGCCTTGCTTAGTCGACGGGTCAAATAAAACAGATATGTAGTCTTTGGCAGTGGTGGTTAAAATTGAAACTGCAGAGCCTAAGTTATTCATGGATATCAAGGTACAATTGAATGTATTCAGCACTCTAATCATATCAATAAGCTTTAAAGATTCGCTATATCTCATGAGTAATATCAAACAAACGTCAACAATTTCTTAAGAAAGCTAAAACTAAAAAATATTCTTAAAACAAATTTGACCTTTGACCTCAACATCGTTAGCAAAGATTAAAAATTTTAATCTTTTAAACTAGTAAATACAAAAACAAATTCACCAGCCACCACTTTTATTGGTACTCTTAAAAACGTCCAAAGATCATTTGTATTAACTTATGACTCCATTTTGGAGACTGAAGTAGAGTTAAATGCAAATCCAGCCAATTTGAACTAATGGCCAATGGAAGAAAAAGTGCGCAAGGATGGGCAAATTATTATATCTTATTCAAATGGATGTCAGCAGACCATTGATCTTGTTGGGTGGCTGTACAGGCCATGGGTTCAAATTCAGATGCCCAACGATCAATATTACTCAAATGAAAATTTTGAAATTGATTTTGGGGTAGTTCACTTTAAAAATACAAAGAAAATGTCCCTTTATCTTATAAACCCCAGCAAAGTGGATGGAAAGTGGACAATTACCTACATCAAATATCATCAGTCCATTAAATACAAATTTTAGCAAAGTTTATGGACGCCCCTTGATTATGAAGATCAAACCATTCAAGACGAAAAGAAATGCTGGAGATTAAGTTTAGACAGCGGAGTTGTCAAAAATAAAACTATACCTGTTCATTATATGCCTGGCACATTGGCTTTGCCCAGCCAAGAAGACCGTTTTACTTAAACGCATAAACCAATATAAGTAGTAATAATGTTTAAGCCCGAGTCTAATGTTCTATATAAGAGCAAATTTAAGATATCAGTGTCTGAAGGACCTACTTTTAATATTGTGGTCAAAGGTAAAGGTAGTTTCGATTAGTAGCTGGAGAAAAAATGATGTTTCGATTTAAATTTATGAAAATAAAATATCTTTTCTTTAAAATGAAAGACAATTTTAAAGATAAATATGAGGTTTAATTGTCTTTAATCCAATCACCTTGTGTATTATATGAGTAAAAAGTTATATGGATATTATTTTGAGGAAATTAAATTAGAAAATAATAATAAATGACGTAATAATGCAAAGACATTATACATGGAAATGCAATCATTCATAAATCTTATTCCACCAATCCAATAGAACTTTGAAGATAGTCTAGGAGGCTAGCTCCTCCAAAATCATAGGCTGCATTAAACAGTTGGGCGATTGAATGGCTCATCGATGCGATTTTACTTTGAAGTTCCACTGTTTCCCTTTCTAGAGACTATATTTTTTAGTAGTTGGTATCATTGGATCTATCATTTTAGAACTATGGAACTTATTCGATCTCGTTTACTTCCTAAAGAAATCTATTGAATCCCATACTTTGCTTGGAAAAATTCATATCTCCAGTACTATTTTTGAATAATTCCAATTCTCTTTGTGATTTCTAATACAAGCATTTGAGTTAACTCTCTTTTTCCATGAGGGCCACTTGAATCAGTTTGTTTGCCTCATGCTGATCTTAAAGTTGCAGAATATTCTGCTCGCTTTTCTCAAGTTTAATCTCTAATTGCTTAATATATTTATACTGCTCTTCAATCTTCTTCTTGTTTTATTTGATTGTCGAATCTCTTTTTTCAAGTTCCTGCTCTAATGTATGGATCTTTAATTTTAATCGTTATTATTGTTCAACTGTGAGGTTTGATGGCTATAAATTTTCGCTTTTTGTGGAGTTATGATCCTATTGATAATATCCTTTTTGGTTGCACTTAGTTTTCCGTGCCATGCTTTCCATTTTATTTATAAGATTATTCATCTTAATCATCTATTATTGTTGAGCAGTTTCTTTGATGTCATTATCCTTTTCTTAGAGATAATTATTTTGACTGGTAGTTATATTATCATCGTGATTATTTTCGTCATCATGAAAGTCAATTTGAGATAAATCATTTTCGATTCCGCTTGGGTTCAGTAGACTGAATATTAATTTTGGTACCTTAATTCATTGAAAAGACTTCGAGATGATTCCCCCATTGTTTAATAGTTAAGCATAACTTCGAGGTATGCCTTAGGATCTGGGCATTAAAGAAGATTCAGTCTTACTGGTTCGTCTTGATTAGGGTTAATATACTATTGAAATTGTTGTTGACAATCTCGGATGCATCATACTTCACATATCCGCCACTTTTGACTTTTCCCTGATAGATTACAATTACTGAAAATTCCGTCTTTTTTATATGATATGTACATATTTTTCTTCAAACTTGTTTTCTTTAAGATTGTAAACTAAATTGATTTCCAAGGTTAACGTCTAATTGAAAACTGATACTCCTTTTTGATGTACTGCGGTTTGAGTTTAAGATTTGTTGACATCTATGTATAATGATGAAAACTTCTTTTCCAAATGACCTTGGTTTCAAAATTAAGATTCTTATGAATATGTAATTTACTGATATAGGCTATCAGTCGATATTTTATAGTCTCTTTGGCCTCCCGTTATTGCATTTCAATTTATATTCTATAGATTATAAAACGTCGATAAAAGATCAGAATATAGCAATCATATTATATTTATGGAGGTATTTTCTTCATCCCAAACCACAGATGATACTTTTCCGTTGAGATCAACTGCTTCTCCAATTCCATGAGGCATGCCATTTCTTAATTAGCCTCTGAAAACAATTTAATTCTTGTTATTGTAAATGGTACCTTTTCCACATCTTAAGCCCTCTTTATATTCTCCCTCATATCGAAAATTATTAGTAAATTTATATATTCCAAATTCATTCTGCTTTCCATTCAGAAAGCTCCCTTTGTATGTTCCAGTAGGTTCGATGAGAGTGCCCTCGCCGTGAAATTAATTATTTGAATTAAATTGTCCTTCATAGGTATAATTTTTGCCATCTGAAATCCAAGATAACTTTCCCAAAGTTCTATGCCCTTTCTCATATTACCCTTCAAAAGTATAAGTTTAACTTTTTTCTTTCCCCTGATAATGAAAGAGGTTCTATTTGAAGGCTCCAATATATTCAAAGCAGTTTGACTTGTACTGCCCATTTGCGCATTCAGCGCAATTATGCTAAAAAAATCCGCTATAAAATGATCCATCTGCAAAGATATATACTCCTCTTCCTTGGGCTTGTCCATTCACAAATTCTCCCATGTAATAAGATCGATCGTTTTTATACAATTTTCCAAAGCCATGAGGAAGTTGTTTTTTCTATATTGATATTTAAATACATGATCTAATCTGCCATAATAAACATCTTGGTCGAATTTCCTATATTATAAATCTGAATGGAGTTAACTTTCATAAAAATCTACTTTGTTTGATATGTACAATGTTCTTTGATAGTTTTCTGTATTTAATTGGTAAGTTGGGGGATCTAGATTTCAGATTTTTTGAATTATTACTAAAATTTGTATTATTGCACTGAAGATTACTCTTGTTACTTTATACTCGACAGTCTTTACGGTAATCGTAACATTTTTTATTCAGAGAACCTTTTCTTCATCAATAATTTAATACTATGATTGTGCTTTACCCGTATTATTTAGATTATCTCCTTGCATTTAATTCAGATTCAACTTTGCTAACCTGCTTTATCATATGGATGATACGTTTGTAGATTACTGATTAGCTGGAAGATAGCCGAGCTAATTTTTGCCCATCAATTTGGCTTTATCCAATTTACTTGTTTCGGGATATTTTATAAATGTAAACTACGCTCCTTTTGGTTAATCTTAGCAGCAAGACTGATGAACTCCCATTCACACGAATTATATTATTAATCGATTAATATCATGTCAAGCACTAAAAATTTAAAGGAGGAACTGAATTTTATTCTTTACGAAGGATTTCTTTAAAAAGAATCAAGGATATTAAAGACATGGCGAAAGTACTGGTTTCTTAATTTAGGAGGTGGTTTGTCATCACTCCCAATTATATATTGACATTCAAACAGCAGAAGTAATACAGTTCTCCCACCGAAGCCATTTCTCTTTAAGATATAGCTGCTATTAGCAAAAGCGATGAAACAACTCATCGCTAATTTTCATTTGTACTCTTTTTCCCAATCAGAAAGTGGAGACTCACGAAGATTCTTTTTACATTGCGGCTTCTTCTAACTCTGAACGCGAAAAATGGCTGGGTTCTATCGGTAATTATTAGATAAATCAGGAAGCGCCATGCTGAAATGTAGGCAAAGGAGATAAAATCTAAATCATTGATTTGGTCAATCGAGTAAATTGATATATATCCCATCGAAACAAATTCTACATTTATTGTTTCAAAGACATTCTTTTCATATTCTCTGGTATAAATAAATCATTGATCAGTAAGCTTCCTTAAACTTTTTACTGCTTTGAGCTCTTCCAAATTTCATAAACTTGAATTACTCTTTTTAGAAAAAATCCGAGCTGTCCTCTGAGCTACTACTGATGTTATCTTTCTTAATTATTTAATCTCTAGAAATATTGCGCATTTCAATTCTCGTAGTCATTTCTTTATTGTTATTGATTGCATTGACTCCCAGTAGCCTTAAAAGCTCGTCTTCATTGATTACAATTTGTCCTGTTTTTGACACAGTTAGCCAATCACAGTTTTTAAGCTGTTTTATCTTGTTTATATCGAGTTTTATCTCATAGCAAGCTTAACTGATGACCTCTCGTTCCATTCCCCTAATCTTAATCAATTGAGCAACAATCTTTTCATCTTCCCAAGAATAAAAAGCAGTTGTATGATAATTTTTTTTATTTTCGTAGTCCACAATTTCTGTGACTGCTCGGCTCTTTGTGCTCATTCTTTCCATTGAACTTATCATATTTTCTTGTTGCTTATAAAATTAAAGTAAACCTCTGCTGATCTTGTTTTATGGGCCGTAGTTTTTCTTGGCTGTTTGACAGGCTTTGAGCAAGAAGTCTAGGGCCTGTGTTGGTTTTGAATGAAATCTCAATTTAAAGGATTAGTGATATGCAATGATGGCATAATCGACTATCTATTTCCTAATTTATTCTGTTTCTTGCATGAACTAAACCATGTGCTATTCATTTAAATCCAAACATTTCTTCAAACTCTTAAGCGCACTGCTCTCATCATTTAGCATTAAATAATACTTTTCTTCAATCAAGAATATTTTAGAGAGAAGGTATTCTATATGGGTATTTATTGTTAAATGTTTGGCTCTTTAGAGCTTTGCATTGACATCTTGCAACATACTGCTGTTCACTTACGACTAAATCTATAGTAGAAGGATTCGAACATTTAGTTCAAGGCTATCTCCGTATATCTAAACGCATTTCTTGAGAGAATTCAAGTATATGGATTGAGAATGTAGATTCTCTGCTTCTGCCCTCCTAATTAACGTTTTTATCATTTTCTCATAGAGCGGCATAAATTCAGAGTGAGTGAGCAATTTTGCAGCTTCGCTGATAATATTTTCGAAATCCTGACTCAGTTGAAGAGGGTCATTTCTCTTAATTTTAATATGTTATCTCTAAATAGAGATCATAGACTATCGAGAACTATTCTTTTTTAACATTTACTGTTTTATAATATTCAATTGCCTTTTTCACCACAAAACGTGTCTCATTGATTGCAATCAATGAGAGTTATCCTCTAAATACGAGTGAATATCTAGTCAAACTATAAGCAATTAATATTGCTATCATAGAGACTGAGATTGATACAAATATCTTCCATAACATCGAATCAAAATTATTGTTGTTTATATATCACATTATTTCGCAAGCGCATTTTTGTTTTTGCCCCGTACTTAGTTCGTTTATAGTCTCTTTATTGTTTGTAATTAAGCTTGAATTTCTTAGAATAGAATCCCTGTGAATACGAATTTCTTCTTATTCAATTTTAGCTTATGATATTTTTGGCACAACAACTTTATCAACTAATTTTTTTGTTGGAGATTGGATTTATTATTCATAATTTTTGTTTGATCCAAGCAATGGTGCAGAAGTGCTTTATTTTTATTCTTCGATTGGTTCTGTTTTACTGGTAGCTTTATTATTGACTGGTATTCTCAAAGCTAAAAGTTCATTAACAGTCATATCTAGAGCACTTTTGGATCCCCTGGATACATTACTATAAATTGATTTCGTATCATCTTATTTTTTCGGTTTGAACATATTGGCTAAACTCTTTTCTAAAGAATCCACCTATTTTTCTTCTTCTTTTTTCGTAGTCTCATTGCTTGACCTTTCACTATTATAGTTGAAATTTTTCTCATTTGTTGATTTGGAGGATTCCTGTCTCTTTACCTTTATTTATCCCTGCGAATCTTTACTTTTGTTTGAAACCAGTTATTGGGAAATGCACATTTCTTCACTATCTTTTCTTGAACGAGTTATTGATTTAGAATCAGTTGTGTCAATAATTTTCTATTTTTAAGAATTGTCTTGATCAAGAGATTGCTTAGGAGTTTATATTTTTTTGATTTGTTGTTCCTATGCTTTCGAGCTGCTGGAATTACTTGAATTTCTGCTTTTTTTTGCAGCCCTGAGTCTCTCTTCTTAATTTGCCTTCATTTCTTTTTAAGCTCTAATCTTCTCTTATTGATATGCCTTCATCTCTTGCTATCTTTTATGCAGTTCTTCCTCCCTTTTCCTTATTTCTTCTTCTTTTTTAATCAAAAGATCATTTACTGATGAACTTCTTAATTTTTATGCAAGTTGTTGCTATAATATTAATCTTTATTTTAGTCTTTATCTTTCTCTCTCCTATTATTCCAATCTTTATCTCTCCATATTTGCCCGGGCCTGCTATCTAATGCTTGCTTCCTCTGCTTACTTTGCTTTTTCCCGTTCTTCTTCCTCAATTCTTTTTCTTCTCTCCTACTCTTTTATCTTTTCTGCCTTTTCGGCAACAACTCTTCGAAACTCTTCCTAAAGTTGTTTAAGTTTTTTCTCTTATTGTAGGATCTTATTATCAATATTTTTTTATTTTATACGTTCATTCCTCTTCTAAGCTTTATACTCCTCGAGTTCTTTGGTTTTGGTTGAAATCTTTTCGGCTACTTTTAATGTTTTTGACCTCACAAAATTTATCACATTTATCAATTTTTACTTCTATTAGTAGAATTACTAGTTTAGTATAGTAGTACTTTGTTATGGAACAATTTTACAAATTTGGCATGGCATTGCTCGCAACACAGTCTAAGCTATTTTGATACAAATGGAATTACTCTATTTCTTGAACAGCATTTTTTACAGAATACTTCAGCGCAGAATTAGCATTGAACTTGTTTCTTTAATTCATCTCCACATTATGGACACATTTACGGAACATTTTTCCGTCTTTCAGCCATAAGTTGACCAGACGCAAATTGTGAGTATATAGCTGTATGTTAAAGTTAATACATTCTTTGCGAAACTGAAGTCCCCTATCTTATACTTCAATTTGATTTTTTTAAAGTTAAAGTTAAAGATTAGAGAGTGAGTCTGGCTGAAGACTGATGATCTTATCTCGATATGTTTTAGAGAGCTCAATGATTTTTTAATTTGTCTCTGCTTTACGCGATAGTTACCTTCGTATTAGACTTAAAAATCAATGGGATAGTAATTCTGATTCATGGCGAGATTTATTGCAAACTGCCGATACAATAATAACAATATTGATTAAAAAGGGCATGATTATTATTCTCAATAGCATATCAATGAAAGGGTATATCAACAAAATAAAATAAGATAGAATATATTCAATCAAAGTACATTTCGATAATCTAAAATCAAGAGATTAGATTCTTAATTAATTCAATTATTTTAAAACTAATTATGCAATTTATTTCATTTACTATTTGAGTCAATTTACTCGATTTTGAGAGATGATTAATTATTTAATGCTTTAGATATTATAAAATTTGAATGAAGGCTAACATTAAAAGTGAACTGTAATAAATTTATCGGGCTTTTGAAGATAAAACCACTCACCAACTAGATTTAAAAAAGTTGCGCTTATATTTACAAGAGGGTAAGCTCTGTGATATTAAGGACCAAAAAATCAATAATGCATCATCTTCAAAAAACAAATGGAGTAGTTCTAATCTGTTAATTTCATAGAAAAGGATAAATTTATGAAGCATTTTGACCAATCTATTACCAATGTAAACTTAGTTTTTATTCAGAAAGATTATTTTGATATTGTTTTTGGTTCTATCGATTCTGATGGATCTAAAATGATCAGCAAAAGTTAATTACAAATATTGATAAAAGAACATGGCCTCAATTACAGCAAAGAGGACATAGCTCTTATGATGGAAATGGCATCTTAAGATGGCGAAAAAATATCGCAGGCTGAACTTAAAAAGTTCTTATAAATTTCATGATCAGTTAATCATTATCATAACAATAAACCATCAACTGTAGTGAATATATTCATTTTCAATGAACTATTCTTTAAGGAATGAATAAATTAAGTGAGATTGATTCGGATTCATTGTCCACCCTGTCGGAAATTCGTAAGTTTATTTCAATTCAGCCCAGCTTGCTTTTTTTACCATAAATTGTCGAGCAATCTTTGTCCAACCCTGTTACCAATAAATCCTTGTATCAAAAATTTGAACAGTGACGTCATCAACTCTAGCGTAATTTCTTATCAGTCCAAACCAACTGGAGGCCATAGCCCTAAATTTGTATTCATATTGAATAAGACCATTATCATCAAGTTCATCTTCATAGAAAGATCCTTGTTGATAAAAGATGACTGGATTGGTGGGTCCCAGTTTTTCTACTGGTATGACAGACTCTTTTACTCTTTCGACTTTGGCATTTCCTTAAATATGCCCTTTAAATGTATTGAGAAAGAAACTATCGGAGCTTTCTTTTATTTCCGTTATCTCAATATCCTTTGGCTTTGATATTGATTTCCAATGCTAAGCATTCTTCACTAGAAGACGTTCAGGTATATAACTAATTGTGTTTATTTTTCCTTAAGAATTTAAAGGTATGTAGGACTGTTCTCTCACTTCGTAGTTTATGAATTTTAAGGCTTACATAGCACTGAATGAGATTTTAAATCCAGAATGGCTTTATGAAATTACAGCCCGATTGCTGTTGAATACTATTGTAGGAGCCCTAAACAAATGCCATTTTTCAGCTATAGCATCAATTTCCTCCGAGGGAGAAAGACCTCCTTCTGAGAAGTAAAAATGCCAAGCATCCAAAGTTGACTAAATTTCTTTCATTTAAATTATTTTAAAATATAGGCTCTATTATTTTTTTAAAAGATGGAAAAGATCATAAGTATTCATTACATCAATTAATGGTCAACAAACAAAAACAGAAGCTTGAGTAAATAAAAGATTTTATTTATTTTCTTATAGTTGAAAACTTATCATCTTTTTTATCATAATTTATAATTAGCTTGATAGATGGAGTATCTGCAATCGCTAGATTTCTTGACAGGAGTAAATCCTACTCTCAAGGTTTTGGTATACGTTCTCATTTTGGTTCACATTCTGGCTGTCAGTGCTTGGTGCGTGATAGCTTGTCCTTCCATGTTCAAAAAAAGTGACAGCTTTTCTGATAAAGTCAGGGAAGCTCTTAACAAGGAGAAAAACCAATGAAAGAAGAAATGATCAGTTATTCGAACTTCTATTCATACAATTTTAATCGAAATTTTAAAAACAATTAGAGTATATATGCAAAAGTAAATAATTTATGAAAATAATAAAAAGATTATGAATTTGAAGATAATCATATCATCAATTGTTGTTCCTATTATAATAAACAACAGGGTCAAGGCCATCAACATTTGATACGTAACTGGTCTGCTTCTTTCGGAAATTGAGAGCAGGAAACTCAGGTGGTGATTCTTCTGCAGGCAGTTAATTGTTATCTTCAATTCCTTGCATATTCCTGGACTCTTAATTTAATTGATATTCTCTTTCTTCATCTTCTGCATTTTTCTTCTTTTTCTTCTTCACTTTGCCCTCCTTATCTGCGTTATAAGCAGGAGAAATTTAGAGTATATCTTAAACTAAAAGATTATAATTTTAAATGAACTCTCTATCCTTATCTTGAAATAGGGTTAATTTTCTGAAAATTATATTAAGAAGTTTAGGGTTGATTTTGATTTTAATTCCAGAGGCTTCATACCATTCTTGATATCTTTCCTTGAATTTGTCACTGATAGTTTTGAAGAAGGAGTTATAAATTGCTTCTTGAGATATATCATTGAGTGATTTTTTAGAGTAATAGGCGCAAAACAACAGGTAAATTTGAAGATTTTTAATCATCCCCCGAGAAGTTTCAGATTATGGGATATGTATGAAAGATTTGAACTGGTCGACGCATTGTGAAATAATCTCATTGTCGTACTTCCACTTTGATTACTAGAATACATATTCCAAGAAAAGTAGCTCGAAACGATTCAACAATAATTTTTTAGCGAGAGTGCACATAAACCTTTCAATGAAGAAAGTAAGAAAAGGATGGTCGCTTTTTTAACGGAAAGAGTGGTAGGCAAGGATTGCCATTCTATGGATAATCAGCCTAATCTTATCGTCAAAGTGGTATTTTTAATATTAGAGACACTCTTGAGCATACCGTTGGGCATCAGTCATGCGTTCCTATCGATGAGGAATATCTTCTCGGTGTCCTGCAGCTTCTGGCAGAAAACTAGGGAACAAATTAACACTTGAAGTCCTGTTAAAATGCCCTCCATTATAAGAGGAGGTGCGATTGTAGAGCATGTCATAAGGAGCCCCTTCTGCGAAGAAATCTGAGTTATTGGAAACCAGAATAAGATTTTTCCCTTTCGTCGCTTCGACCTCATGTGATTTTTAAGTTTTTGAGTTGTGAGTCATCTGTGAATTTATGATCAAAAATGAAAAGAATTATATCTCTTACTAAAATGGGAGCTTATAACATTAATCAATAGATAATAATCTCTTTTTATTAATTTATAACTATTTACATCATTCAACAATCAGTCCAGTTAGAAATTATACTTCATATGATTTTCAAGAATGTGATTCTTAAGTTTATTGCAACCTTCGTAAGTTGCCAACATTATAAATCGCGCCTTGCATTTTTCATTTATGGCATCGTTCCGCTTTTATTCATTCATGTTCCATGAATATTTCTTTTCTTTTTTTAACATCTCTCCCTTTTTATCCGTACGATTTTTTATGTACCTTTCGCGAATAATCTTTAACTTTTAGAGAATAAAGTTGGTTTATTATTTCTAGCTATTCATAACGTTGATATCTCCCTCAACTGGCTTTCGTCCTATTAGTTTTTATTCGATTTGCACTTCCAAATTATGTAGCTTTTCGCTTACAAAGTCAATGAGGTTTGTGATATCTTCTTTAGGTTCTTCTGTAGTTTCGGCTGTTTTTTTTGCCTTTTTCCAGATATTAGTATCAATTTCACTAGAACTAATTTGTTCAACCAACAGCTTTTTATGCTCTTATAGCTTCTCTTTTAATTACTTTTCTTTTGGAATTTTATTTCTATTTGTCTACAACCACTTTTCAATTTCCAGTCCACCTGGAGGGTGCTGATTAGAAATTAGTTGTAACGATAAAGTTACAACATTCTCAGAAGTCTCTTGAAGTTTTAATAAAACTTTTGTCTTGACATTGTTTACCGTGTATTATTTATTTCCTTCACCTACTCCCACGATTTGAGCAATAATGTAAGAATTGCTGTTGGAGCTAGCATTTGAATCAATTAAATAGCGGACAAAACACCCTTTGACAAGTTCTTCAAATCTTCTTGAGTTGAGGAGGTCAACAATTTTGTTTCTTGTGAGAGTAAGAGGACGAATATGATCTCCCAAATTACTGATAGATGGTACTCCTTCAAAAGCATTATCATTTATTTCATGCTTAATCGGTTTTTTCTAATTGATTTCCCCCTCCTCATCATCTTCAGATGAATCCTTGGCGTTAAGAGACGCTATATTAATGGCTGAAACCTTATTTCTATTTGCATCTTTTTCAAGCATCTTTCTTTTCCTTTTTTCTTATTTGTGTTGCTTGTAAAGATCAAATATTTTTTGTTCTACTTACACATTTTTCAGGTTTTTCTCCCTGATTTCTTTAATTTAGTCTTTAATCTCTTCATAGATTTCTGAGTCTGAAAAATCGACCTTTTGATAATTGGGTTTTTTTGTTGAACGACTCATTTTGTATATTCAAATCAGCAAATTAATATTTATACTCAGATATTTGAGGCAGGATGTTATAAAAATAAGAAGCAATTAAATAAAAATATTGAATCAATCATCTGTTCTTTTAAAAAAGATTAGTACAATTTTAGCGGATGTTATTATTTAAATTTTATACACTGACCTTCATTATTTATTTTTTGGAACCTTTGAATTTGTCAAAGCTTTCAAGATATTTTTGAATGTGGCGGCAAGTTGGACCACACTGCTTATGCACTTTTTTTAATTCAATTAAATATTCTTCTCTATTTTTACATTGGGCAGCAAGTACCTTAGCTTTTTGCAGATATTAACTTTAATTAAACTTGCTAATTTATTATCTAAAATACAAATTTTGGTTTTTGTCTCTTATTTTTTTTGTCCAGTTTGATTGTTTCCGAGATTAAATTTCTCTATGAGACGGTCTTTATTTTTTTCCATCAAATATTTCCATTATTTTCTGTTCACCCCAAGATTATTTGAAATTCATTTAATTTTATAATTATTCAAATTCCAAATCTTATATTGCTTTAGCCTCAAGCATCGAGCTTATTTTATTATGCTTTTTGTTATCAAAGATTTCATTATTAGGATGTTTGCCTTTTCCAATTTTGTGCTAATCTAATCCTTTAATTAATCTCTGATTTAATCTTTCTGCAGATATTGAATTGCGTATTAAGGAATGGGTTCTGTCAACTTTTTTTCTTCCTTAAAGGCATATTGATATTTATTGACTGATAATTTTCAAATTATCCTATCGATGGGTGCTCTATAATCTAAAGCTAACTCCTTTTTTTTATCTTTGTATAATCTTTTGCAATTTATTTTACTCAATCGAGTGATTCTGAGCATTTTCTGATTTTTATTCTAATGATGAAGCTAAGTCTTATGTATTGTGCATAATTATCTTGTTTTCATCTTCCTCGCATTTTTTATTGCTCATCTCCTCTTAATTCTATTATATTTAATGAAAACTTATTTTTTTTTTACCTTTTTTAATATTTGTATGATTATTTATATCAGCTTCAATATTAAATCTTTTGTTAAATTTTATAATCTCAGATTTTCGTTAAATTTTCTTTCCTACTCGAAATGCTTCTTTATTATGTTTATCTAATAAAATTTCATGTGATTATTAATTTTTTTTATCTATTGATTCTGTATCGATATTTCTATTTACTTATGAAGAATTTCGGATGGTTTTTTTTCTAGAGAAAATAGTTTTTCCTGGAGTTTGACCTCTTATTTTATGTGGATTGTTATCTTCAAAAGAATTGTTTTTTCTCTTTTTCTTTTTATCGAGATATTTTTATAAAATTTTAAATAAGCTTGATCTTTACATGGAATTATGAGAAAATCTACCCAATTATATTGACTCTCTTTCTTTTTAATCCATTGATTACAATTCTTTTGCAAATTAGTTAGTCAATTCTTTCATTGATTCTGGTCCAATATCTGTTAATGAAGCAAATGCTTCATCTTAATAAGCCCCTAATAATGATTGAGTGACGGAAAATATACTTTGAGCTCTTAATTTATATCTTTTTCTTTTTTGCAAATTAGATTTTAATTGAACAAACTTATTTACAGTATCCTCTATATAAGCTTGATCAATTTCATTTAAACTTGAAATCTCTGATTTTTTTTTAACATCTGATTCTCTTTGAAGTTCTACTACCTTTTTTATCAATCTCCCTTGAACTTGTTTTAATTGATTTTGAAGGCTTTTAATTTCATATTGTTGACTTACAGATTCGCTTTCTATCTTTTTAATGTATTTTTGTTGATCCTCAATGGTAGATTCATTATTTTTTCTAATTTTTTCCCAATCATTAAATAATACTACTTTATAATCATACAGAGCTGCATATTCAGCTTCTTTTTCCAGTAATTGCTTTTTAATTGATTTTACATTTTCATTTTCATAGTGATCATCATATGTTTGAGTGCCAAAATTTATCAAACTCTCTTGTTTTTTCTTTATCTTTATTAGCTATTCCTTCTTTAAGGTTTCTATTTGTTCATTCATTTTATGCTTACATTGTTTATAGATTTTTTAAATTGCATCCGAGTATTTTTTTCCTCTTTGAGATCTATAAAATTAGAATAGCTCATCAAAAGATATTTAATTTATTGTTTCGATGTTGGTCTTGCTTTTTTGTATTTCTTCTAAAAACAAAATCGTGTTGATTTGAGAGGATTTGAATGATTCAATTATTTTCTGTATCTCCTAGGTGTTATTACCGGCATTTTCAAATTAAGGACACTTAGTTCTGTGCATAAAGTCATTTATTTATTGATCAATATTGTCATTTTCTTTATTCACCGAGGCACTTTCATTAAATGATGATATTTTATCTTTCCTTTCACGTTTATCGATGTTTGAATTGCTTTCGACGTATGAATTCTTTGCTAAATGGCGTTCATATTTTTAGTTATACAAATAGACTCCCCCAAGAGAATTCGATTTTGGAGAAAATATATTTTCCTCTTTTTGAGATTGTTAAATTTGTTATTTTACCTTCAAAGTATGAGATTTATTATAATTCGATTTTTTCATATTTATTTCTTATATCCTGATGCTTATTTTCTAATTTTATTATGACCATAAATAGAAAATTAGAAGTTATATTTAAACCATATTTTTAAATATTTTAAGACCTTATTTCCCTTGATATTTATGTGAAAATCATTGATGCTACTCGCCACAGATATTCTAAATGAAGCAAAGCAAATTATAATTTTAATATGGTTACTGATACAAATATATATGATTTTTATTTTATACCTATACTTCGAAAAAATTTATAATATTACAATATAAATAAGTAAAGTTTAATGAATAGGGATTATAGAGAATCTTATATTTATTTATTTTTTGTCATTGCATTCTCATCATGAAAGGGCACAAATTCTTGATATGAATAATGAGAGTTCCTGATTTTATATTATTAAAATCGAACACCCAAAAAAGACGACCATTTATATAACTGGAGGTTATACAAGCACTGATAAAGCATAATTTTAAATCTTAAAAAAGCTATTTATTAAATTTTTCATGGCGAAAGAAAGACGGGTGGATTTCAGTGATAATTAAAATAAATTATTGCTTTTGTATTGATGTTATTATTTGAATTATTATTGTATGTCATCGACCAAACTACCATCACACGTCCAGTACCGTAATGGAACTTATTACGGCTTACTATAGCGATATCAACGCAATGGATATGGCCTTCTAGTTCTAGATAATTCGCAAATAATTCTCGGTAGGTATCTATCAATGTAGCGCAATGGAAAAAAAATATCATTTACGGCAAGTATGTGTATATAGCTGATGGACTTAGAGCATTTGGGAATATGCTAAATGGTAAGTTAGATGGATATAATATCATTTGGATGAAGGGCTAAGGAAGATAAGATAGAGTTGAAAGGACAGTATACGGTATGTTCAGAGAAGATAAGCTCTACGGAAAAGCTGTGGTTGTAGAAAATGGAATTATCATGGTGAGCCAGTTTGTTAACAGCGAATTAAAGGAAGTCATATCTAAATCCTCAATAAAAGACAGATAGGTCTACGATGCTCTAACCCAGAATTTCCCTAAAAACATGTATACAATGTAATAATTTCTCTTAGCATTTATGAAGGAAGCCGCAAACTACTCTTAATAAGAATAATAAATTCCTCGATATCAGCCAGTTGTTGTAAATATGGGAGAGGAAAGATTATTTGGATATGAGTAGTGCTTTAATAAAGGTAGGAGATATGGATTCATTTTGCGATAGAATCAAGTCGTTAGTATAGGTGAGCATCTAAACAATACGCTAGAAGGCATTGGTAGATTTTATGGGACCGATTTTATTGAAGATGGCATTTTTAAAGATGGATATTTGAAGGGAATTGGTATTAAATATTATAAATTGGGAAATAAATATACCATCGGCTAGCATGATGGTAAATCGAGTCTATAAAAAGGCTTTGGCTTTCCGAATCGATAGATCTGTGAAATTAGAAAAGAGTTTCATCTCCGTTCAATATATTTTTATAACGACATAATAATGTTGGGCATGACGTCTCATCTGACAACTTTAATGAATAGTATCATGATGGAAGGTAGACCTAAAAGGAATGAATCGCCTAAATTTCCTGAGTAGTATCGCGCTCGTTCCCCAGCTCAAACTAAATTATACAAATATGATGCTGAAGATTAAATTTAAGATTCTTCTCCTATCAAGGGAAAATTTAGTGAGTATAAGCCGGTAGATCAAAGAGGCACTAAATATTTTACTCTTGACAAATAGGAATAAGAATACGATAAAAAACGACAAAAGGAAAAACCTATTAGTACCAATGCTAATAATTCTAATTATCGACAGTCAAGAAACACAAATGATCGAGGTGACAAAGAAATTTATCAAACCAATAGCAGATTTAAGCAGGAAGATTCAAAGGTTTAATAAGTTAAGCCTGATCCTTACAGTCGTTCAAGAGGACCAAATATGACTTAAAATAGAGAAAGATCAGGAACTCGAACCAATGCTCGATCGGGTGTCAAAGATACTCGTTAATTAGTTAGATAGCTTGAATAATAATAAAAGAAAAAGAGACTGGATCTTGATAAAATATATCGCCAGGCAGGTCTATACCGAAAAAAATGATAATCTTTATAATTTTGAAAAAGATAGAAAAATAAAAATAATCAAGGTACATCATCTTTGCTATACTCGCTAGTTCCCCATTACCAAGGAGAAGGAGTAAGAATGCTTTCCTTTTTGACAGGGGAATAAGCGGAGCATCTACAATCATAAATGCTTTACCTTTTATTATTCGAAGTGGATATTTTCATAGAATTAGTCCTTTTATGGGTTTGAGGTATTAGTGATATGGGTGAAATTTTATAAGATTTCATACTGAATAACAGTCAAGATACATGCTGCTAATGCGTTCCATCTTGGACTGTTTTTATAAATATTTAAGTTAATCTTCTCTTTTATTTTTCATATATATGTATTGATCCTTGGTATATGGATTTACAATTGGTTTCGATTGCTCATTGAGATTCAATTTATTATAAATTTTATTGACTTCATTCTGATGAATCTCAAATAACTATTGTTTTGGACTATTATGCTTTTCTTTTAATATTTATTAATCATTGATGCCTTCAAAGAATCCTCCAAATATAGGAGTATATCTTTTTAAAGCATATACTTGCTAATTTCGAAAAAAATACTTTTGATTGGATATATTTGTCTTTACATGTTTTTTAGAAAATACATAATCCTTCTCTGCTAGTTATTTATCGCATTATTTGTTTTAAACTCTGCCAAATACATCAACCTCTTGTTATGGTTAATAAATATTGCACATACTATTCCTATTTATCCTTTACGTCAGGCTCCTATGATTAATCGATTTGCTTCTCTTCCGTTAATCATTCATCTTTAGCTTATGAATCGGAGGTTTGGACTTTGCAAATGTAAAATTTTGTTTAAAAATATCCTGATCAAGATTGACAGTTTTTACTTTAGAGTTGAAGTTCATTTTCATTTTAATAAATTTAATATTTATCATTATGGTTCTGTTTAAAATACTTGATAAAAAAAATAAGTGAAATTTATTATTAGGTATAATCTAAGCATTATAAAAAAATGACAAAGGCAAGATTTTAGCTTTTTAAAGAATAATTGATTAATTTTTTAATTATTTTGTTTGGATTAATACCAATTTCGAAAATAATAAGAATAGGTCTTGATAATTTTTGGTGTGGTTTGGTAAGTGGTTAGGTTTTTAAAATATTGAAATTTATCTTTAATAAATATTCCTATATATGATGATCAGAAAATATAAAATCGTCCCCAAAGTCAAAAAATAAAAATTGCTTTTGCAAGAAGAAAGAAATCATATTTATAGTATTGGCATCACGAATTGAAGTTTTGTTGAGTAAAAAAGGAAAGTCTTAATTAGAGAATTAAAACGGCTCCATAAAACGCCTCCAGCTTGTTTTTTTTCATATATGATATCCTCATATTGTTAAAAGGAAAGCATTTCGCTAAACTATATTTTAATATGTTTTATTGATCCATCAACTAATTAATAATTGAAGTTACCACATATTAGCACTCATTTAAGGTTTTATCAGTCCGTGACCTATTTGGATTATTTAGAGCAGTTAAAAACCTTTTACCTCTCAAGAGAAGACATCTCTCCATGTGTCACTGATTTTCTATTGTTTTTAGAGGCTCAAATTTTTAGGTTTGCCGCAATCAAACATATTTCCTCCATAAACATAGGGGTTTTACCATATTTGATCCAAATATATGATTTTGGTGCCTTGATATGAATCTGGAGCAAACGTTTTTATATTATGCAACATGCAGGTTCGTCACCGTCCAAGAAATTCGATTTTAAATAACTAAAAGCAGAAAACATGAAAAAATATTAAAATCAGAGAGAAAAGACCTCAGAGCCAAGCAACAGAGTTTATTTCCACATCATCATCAGTTTCTGCCAAGGTCTTGATTCCACTATCGAATGTAGGTAGAGCAGGAATTTTTCGCTTCATAATCTTATAAACTTTTCCAATGTCCTATGCATTGAGTTTGTATTTCCTCTGTTTGAGTTTGAGTTATATGTATGCTTTTGCCATTTTTGAATTGTTTTGAGAGAATTTAATTAATATATTATGATTTAACAATTAATTCAGAATTAGCACTGAAAAGGAGGAATTGGTAACTGAATAATTATAAACCTAAATTTTATTAAGAACTTGCATTTCGATTAAGATTGTGATGAAAATGGTAAAAACACCATTGAAACAGACAGAACTCATCATTTTTTGATACCTTTAAAATCTATATTATTCATTACTATTTTACATGTTCCATTTTGCTTTTATTAATTTTTTATCCACAGCCTGTTTGATTTTCAATCTAGACAATATAAAAAACATAAAAAAATCCAATATTTTAACATATAATAGTGAGAAAAATTTATTGCTAAGTTTATGGCTTTTTTATTATTTATGATCACTTGGTCATGTTCTGATTGAAATTAAACAGTATTCAATTAAATTACATGGAAACAAACGAAGGGATATTTTATAAATATCAAAAAGATATTTCTTAAAATGGGAAAGATCATTTAAATTAAATTTAAGTTTCGGATATAAATTATTACAAATTAAGTAATATTAACGATTTGCAAAATAAAATTCAATCAGATTAAGGGGTTTAAGGGGTTTAGGTCTAAGGAATCTCCATAAAAAAGATCGGTATCAAGATTATGAAAAATGCCAAAAAAGAGATTGCAATAATCGGGTATATCGATAAATTTATGCAAAAAGTGATGACAATTGGCCCTAAAAAGGATCCGAGTTGAGCAATTGCCTCGATTATCCCAGCGCAGGTCGCCTGAATATTCGTTGGAAAGGCTTCAGTCGTCAAAAAAAAAATTATAAATGTGAAGGCAAGAGCTGAATAAGAGATGAGTTACTAAAAAAGTAGCGAATTACCGCCATCAGGGCGAAAGCGGGTATCCTTTCATCTTTAATCGAATCTATAAAAAAGAGAAGTCCCAAGGCTATCGTAATGCCATAAAACGCAATTAGTCCAACCTTTCTAGGAATTTTTGTAATGATAAGGCCTAAATAACCAATGAAGTACTTAGAGTAATGAAAGCTAAGAACTCTACGACTCCAAATGCAATCATATTGGCTCCATATTCATAACCAATTTAGTCAAGAGCGTACCCAGTGCCAAAAAATATAAATTACCCCCTAACTCAGCCAAAATTAAAATGATGATGATCTTCAGGTATTGTTTATCCTTAACCATCTACAGAAGAGAGGGAGCGGTAACTTGATTCTATTCAGGCTTTTCTTTTGGAAAAATAGCTTGCATAACTTCGAATTATTCAAGTTTGTTGTTAAATTTGGCGATGGTTTTTAAGCTTTAGATGCACTCTTGCATTCTGTTTTCCGCATAAAGAAAGCATGGTCCCTCCACTAAAAAAAATATAGATATTATCAGGATTACTATCATTGGGATTAGTATAATAAAAATTAAGTAATTATACCAAAGATCTTTAAAGTAATAAAGAACGCCAAGGACTATTGTTACTGTTGCCCTTACTTAATTTAAAAGTACATTGATGAGTTGGTTATCATTAATGATATTTGCAGGAATTCATCTTAACAAAATTATGTTGGTGTAACATAAGCCATCATTATCGTTGTGTAGCCGCAGAATCCACATAAAAATTGTGCAATTGCTAAAATTTACATGCTTTATAAAAATCCTCCGAGAAGAGTCACTATATAGTTTTGCAAATACGCACAACTCCAAGAATGCCAACAATTTGAATAAATATTAATGCAAATTTTCGACCTAAGATATCACTGGTAGAATTGACAATGATAAGTCCAAAAATTGATCCGATTGCGATAATGGACTGAATAACATTTCTATCCACCTGTTTATCACAATACAGTTCCATGTGAGCAACTAGTGTATATAAATTAGCTGTATAAAGAGATGATTACATATCTAACACTAGCTTAATTGAGAGCAAGCTTGATATTCATCAACAAGTTAATCTGAAAATGTGCAGTTAAAAAGAGGATTCATGAAAATGAAAGTAGGTCCAATAATCAGAAAGGTAGCTTCAGAAGTCAGAAAAAAAAGAAATACTACCAACCATTTTTGATATAAAATATAATCTAAAAATGTGGAATAAAATATAATGACCAAATTATACAATTAAGTTTGACGATGATCTGAACTAGTCTGATAAAAAATTAACTAAGAATTAATTACTAGTGAATTTTAATTGATAATAAAGCCTAACAGTAAATCGATAAATATTGGGTAATCAATCAACATTAATTTAAGAGAAGAACTTTTCAACAAATCATTAAAATTTTATCTATCTATCATATTGATATCAATAATGTTGATTTCATCATATTGATTTAAGTATTTAAAGGTTGTATTACAATTCTAAATCGCACATCATTTATAAATTTGAATCGCATAATTGAATATATACCTAATCTTTATGACCAAAAAAGGTAAGCATCCTCGCAAGCGCATCATAGATACCAATATAATTCCTTCCAGCACAGACGAGCCGGATTCAAATTATCAGGGAAAGATTCGCAGCTTTGATCTCCGTAAAATATAGGCACTTGAAATGTTGAATGGCACTCACATGCCTGGGAAGTTCAAGTTTAGGGATCAAGAGATAGAGAGAATCAATGCTTTTCTAGAATCCTGTATAAAAGGCGAGAAAAAAGGGTTTAAGTTTTTAATGATTACAGGCTCGCCAGGATCTGGTAAAACGTTGAGCGCCAATTCTGTCCTGTCAAAAAAATAGTGCGAAATTATTCGCATGAATGCAAACCTAATAAAAACAGTAAGTCAAGTTCAGTAACAGATAAGCTAAACACTTCTCGGAGATGGAGTCTAGCGTACCGCTTTGCAAATGGTTCGGTAGCTATAATAAAACTAATATAACAAAATTTGCATCGTATACATCGAGTAAATCTAAATCCTATTCAAATCAGCTCCGGATGTCATCTCTTAGGATTTCCTAACCCTTTTTTCGAGGAAAAACCTAAATCTCATTCTTATCGGAATATCGAATACCATTAACACGCTTCATAAATATTGTAATAAATTTGCCTTCAAAGTGCAAGATATTGAAAATGTCGTATTTGCTCCGTATACTTCTGAGCATATCGCAGAAATATTAAAAGATAAGCTGGAAATTATTAAATCAAAAACTGACATTTAAGTAGAGTACTCAGATAAACTCATGAAATTTTCAGCACAAAAATTAGAGAGTTTGAGAAAGGGAGATTTTAGAATTTGCCTTTAATTCTTAAAAGAACTACTTAAACTCACCTTCACTCAGCATAAAGATGAAGAATAGCCTTAGAAATTCATAATAGATATCGGTTCAATCAACACCATTTTCAACAAAATGAACATCTCTAAAGATACTTTAATGTCTTCACTGCCATACCAGCAACAAATCATGCTCATCGCTCTTTTCACTATTATCAAAAAAACATAAGCTCTTTGCATTACAATTAAGGAACTGCAACCAGAACTTCAATGGATATGCAACAGTCTGCAAATAACCTACAGCAAGACTATGATGGAAAACGGACTAAAAGAATTATAGCAGTATAGTTTAATTTAATTGAAGAAAAAGAATAATGAGACAAAAGTCATTCTTAAGATCAGCCTGACTGATATATAATCCACCTATTCTGATCACTTCATCTTCAAAAAGTTTTTCACAGCCGCCTGATCTTATATACTTTGGCATGCTAATTTAATTATAAGTATTGCATATCTTTTATTTGGCTATACATGATCAAATGTTGTCTTATTCAACATCCATAATTGACTTTTTTGTATTACTAAAGTAGGTTTCACTACACTCACTCTCTTCTGTTATTAAAAATTATAGTCGAGTTTCTGATAGTTTGGCTTATGCTTTTCTGATTTCCATTAATCTTTTGCGGGCTCGCTTTTCCTTTTGTTTGAAATTAAACCTTCTAATCTTATGAACAGAGGGTATCAAATTTACTTAGTTTTATTAATAAATTGTATTGGGAGTCGGCTAAATCTGGCTGAACCAGATGTGACCAGTTACTTCTTGGGCTGATGGACGGTTATCTGGATCTTTTTGTAGTAGTTTTCTTATAAGGTCAATAGCTTTTTAAATATAAAATTACCCTTTGAACTGATTAGATTCCAAATTTTAGCGCTAAATGATAATTCTTCAAACATTATTTTTTCACCAATAGTGTCAGCATCGCCAAAAAATGGATGAGTGCCGCTTAGTAGGTAGTACATCACTACTCCAACACTCCACATATCGACTTTATTATCATATGCTCGTCCAGCCCATATCTCAGGGGCCATATAAACAGGAGTACCGCAGTTAGTCGTGAGCATCTAGTCCGACATTATTTTGCTGATACCAAAGTCCGCCAATTTGAGTAATCCTTCAGGATTGTTACCAGTAAGAAGCAAGTTTTAAGGCTCAGTAAAATATTATTTACTTTTATGTCACGATGAACAATGTTCATCTCATGGCAGTACCTGGCAGCATCTACAATTATCTTCATATATTCCCTGCATTTAGATTGAATTACTTAACTTCAGTTTCGGTAAATTTTGCTTTTTGGCCGATACTGTCATAGAGTTATCCACCTGCCATATACTCGAGAATGAGTATAATACAGTCCTCTTCCTCGAAAACTTCATAGATATTGACTATGTTGGGGTGATCGAGCCTGACAAGCATATCGATTTCGTTTTTGGCAGTGAGAAAATCTGCTTGGTATAACTTCGCAGCGAAAACCTGTCGACTGTCTTTGCGAATGGCTCTTTTAACAGTGCAGGTGGCTCCGTCTACTTGGAGGCAATTTTACGACCTATAATCTCATATAATTCATAACTCTAATAGACACTCATTTAAATAATATTATGCATTGTAGCAGATAGGATTAATTAAATGTAGACTCAATTTTACAAAATATAAGTGAGGATGAACTGATTATGAAAGATTAAAAACAGGTAAATCATTGATTCATAACTTAAGCTATCTTTTAACTTTCATTCGAATAAGTTACTTTGCGAATTATTACAAGAGAAAATTCATAATTTTCATCTATACTTCCAGTTTTGAATTGAGATAGAACAATGACATGTTCAGCATGGAATCTTCCTCCTCTAGTAAGATCTTTTCCAGTATTATGCTCAATCGAAATTGCCTGATTTCTTATAATTTTTAATCATCTATTTTTTAATCATCGTTCTCGTCGTTAATAAATCCGCAAAGACTGCAAGCCCAGTTATTAATAACTCTTCCGATGCTATTTCCAAGAATAGCGTCGAAATTTTCCTCTTGAATTTTTTCCTCCAAATCTGGATTTAATTTACTCGATATCCGATCACGCCAAATAGTATGATAATTTTGAGTTAAAATATCGATATTTGATCCGTCATTTCCACCCGGTCTTTCGTAGTTCAATGCTTCGTTAAATGCATCAAGAAGTGCCAGATCATGATACTGTTTTAATTAGAATAAGGAATATCCATTGGCTGCAAACTATTCCTTGGAAGCTGACTTTAGCTAATTAAAATCCTTTTGATAAAGTTGCGATTCAGGATTGGCGAGTTATTCATAAAAAGCATTGAGGATCTGCACATTTATGACTGTATTGTAAGCTGTTAGCAACTTGAAATATGGGAAAATCACTCTATCATCATCAGATTACTAATGCTATTGGACATGAAAAAATTTCAAGAATACTTCAAGATCGTAGGTGATCTATTGACTGATATTTTACAGGATTTACTCTTTAAATGAAGGAATTTGCCTAAAAAATTAGCAAAATTTTATATAAAATAATCGTATGTATTGCAAATTATTCTTAAATCCTTTCTTCGTATTGTGGATAGACTAATTCTTTTTATCATTTAATTCAACAGCCTGATTATTAGCCACCTCTTCTCTTGAATTTTATTTTTATTCTTCAAGTTTGTTGTCTATTTAATGAATGTCTTCATCTTAATTGACATAAACATCTCTTTTATTTGTTTCAATTTTATCATGCATTGCTTTATTGTAAAGCTCACTGAGATCTTAATCCTATTGAGAGAGATCTTTTTCAGGTGACCGATGAGAGTGATTGGAGAGAATAGGATAGTATTTTTATGAGTTGGTGTCAATTTCATCAACATTTATATACAGATTTAAAGCTTTTCTTATCGGAGATTATTGCTTGCTATCATAATTATTGTTATTATTGATAACTATGCCATGCCTTGAGTTAAAATCATTATTTTATTTTTGCTAAGTATTGATATTGTCCTGATCTTCCTCGATTTAAGCTACCAGTATTAAAGCCTTCTCAGCCTCTTTATATTTGCTTAATGTTTATTATTTTTCTTTTCTTAATTTCTTTTAGAGTTACTCCCATTTGCAGTTATATGTCTTTGGAGAAATCATCTCATTCTCTAATATATTTTTAATTTCGCTGTTCTTCTGAAAATATTTTTAGTTTAAATTTTATTATTTTTGCAAAAACAACTTTCGTATCACTACTTTATTAAATTTGTTCTTGAAAATTTCATTTTTTGGTGAACACTCGTAAATTTATACTTTCTTTTTCATCTAAGAGTAATCGTGTTCTGGATTTGATTCCTCAGTTTTTATCACTGCTGGCAATTCCAGCATTTTTATCTTTTATTTTTTTTGTAACCATTTTTATTCCCCATTGTCTTTTTAACTTTATTCACTCTGTATTCTCAAGCTGAGAACTCTTGGATTTACTACTAGTTATCTAGAATATTTCTTTGACGGTTTTTAAGATTATTTTGGTTAATTGATAGCTATCTTGTTCAGATTTGTTCTTAATTCATTATTTTATTCTGCCAATACTTTGACTCGATCTTATTGCTCTTCTAATTTTTTTTTAAGTTTCTCCAATTCCTACATAAATTGTATTTTTGTTTCGCTATTTTATGAAATGGATAGATTCTTTTTTGAATTCTTGAGGATATTACTTTTTGAGGAAAGATTGCTTTGACTATCAATTTGAATGATGGAATGATTTGAATCATTCTCCCATAATTTAGAGTTCTTTGCATGCATAGCTTCTTTGATGCTGCGAACTTTCTTCATAACTTGTTTTAATTCTTCTCTCCATTGTTTCCTTACTATGTAGCCTCTCCATAGGCGTTGTATCTTTATTGCCATTTTATTTAAAAATGATTCATGATAAATGCGCTGCTCTTTTGAAGTTGTCTTTTTGGACTTAGAGGCTGATTTATTTATTGGCTATTTCTATTTTTTTTTAATCTTGGTACCAGATGATTTTGCAATTTTTTATGTACTCTTTTTAAGTCTATCTTTTATTGCTGTTTGCGTTTCACTAGCCTTCTTGGAAACATTTGGAGCAGTTTTAACTCCATTTTTATTCAAGTCAATAGAATGTATTTTTTTTGGTTTATTTATTTTTTATTTTACTTATTTTAATTTTTTATCTCTTGATTTTTCACGTTCTTTCTATCGATCTCTTGTTGATAAATCCTATTTAATTTTAAATACGCGAAAACTCTTTTTTTTGTTTAGATGGAGTGGAGATTTTGATTTAGATCTAGATTTTGACTTAGATTTTGATTTACTCTTGTCATTGCTTTTTGATTTATGAGATTTTATGTTTGAATGAGGTGATCCATTTCCTATATTTTTCTTTTTTGACTTCGACTTGGATTTTGACTTGGATTTTGAATGAGATTTATTTCCTCTTTATGGACTTTTTTCTTGATATCTTATTCTAAGGGTTTCTAACGATTTGGATTTCATTCTTCTTTGAGATTTTCCTTTGCTACGTTGATTTCCTCTCATATTCCTTTATATATTGCTGCCTTAATTTGAACTATCTTCATCAGCTTGCTCATAATTAATTGTATTTTCATCAATAAATTCCTGTATCGATCTTTTATTTTTTCTATATTGTAGATTTTTTTGTTTTTTAGCGAGGGACTCTGTGGTTATGTTTGATCGGACAAGTTCATTATGTTTTTGATTTATCTATTTGCACTGAGCTATCTTTTTGCCGGTGAGTTGATTCGCCTTTGATTCGAGTTTAAGGTTTATATTAATGTTGATGTTATTGGTCGCTGGCTTTAACCTTTTTTACTTTTCAAGCATTGGTTAGTAATATTCAATTCAAATTGAATAACTAACTTTTAATTCGTAATATAACCTTATCAAAAAAATAAGCAAAAAAATGCATTTTTCAAAGTATATTCAATAAATGCAAAAATAATTAATAAAAATAAATCAAATCAAATATGATTTATGCTATCTTTTATTCTTTAGATTTTTATCTTCTTATTTTTTCAATTTTAATTCACCTTCTTGGAAAACTGCGAACTCAATTAGGTTTATAGACTTTGCCTAATTCTATTTTTTTATATTAGAACTCTCTTCAGTTTGATCACGATAGAAATAGATCAACAGAAGTTCTTAGTCTGTATGTCCAATGACTCCTTTTTCCACTATCCTCGATGGTATTTCCATAACCTTTTCAATTTGATACTTAAGTCGTTTTTTTCCTCCTCCTTGCCAAAACATAAATATTTCTATTATTACTCCTGATGGAAATTTTAGTCAATTCAAATATTGTTATACTCCATTCACACTGATGGAAATTAATTAGAAGGAGGCTGAGCTTCTCACGTTATTTCATTTCAATGATGTGTATAATATCCAACCCTATAGCAAAGAGCCTAAAGCTGGAGCTGCCTACTTTAATTCATTGCTGCAGAGATAGAAAAAAAAATATCAACAAGTGGTGACTCTTTTTTCGGGGGATGCCTTTTCACCTTCTCTTCTCTCAACTTAGTTTGAAGGTTAAAATATGATTAAACCACTTAATGCTTTTGGAATTGATATTGCTTGTTTTGGAAATCATGATTTAGATTATGAGATTAGTTAAGTCATAAAATTAGTGAACCAAACCAACTTTCCTTGGCTTCTTAGCAATGTTTACGATAAAAGAACTTCGAGGAGGCTTGGTTAGGGTTTATAGACCTACATTATTCACAAAAATGGCATTAAAATAGGAATCTTCAGCTTGGCCGAAAAATAATGGATAGATACGCTTTATCCATACTATAAAGAGATATGTGAATATATTCCTTTCATTGAGTTTGCTAATAAAATGGTTCAAAAATTGAGAGAGGAAGAAAAATGTGATATGATAATAGCTCTTACTCATATGATGAAGTATAATGACATCAAGCTCGCTAAACAAGTCTCGGGAATTGATTTTATTTTGGGAGGGCATGACCACTTGATAACTCAATAAAAAGTTAATGATTCCGTCATTGTTAAAAGTGGAACTGATTTTAGAAATTTTTCGATCATAAAAATTCATAAGAATACCAATCAACCATAAAAATCCGCGGAATAGCTTCCGCCTAATACTATTTACTTAAAAAACAGTCTTTGGACGTGTGAGATATAGCTTAAGGAGGTGAATCACTAGATTTAAAAGATAATTCCTGATCCTGAGTTGGATCATTATGTGTAATAGATATATAAAGAGTTCAAATAAAAACAGGAAAGAATCGCATGCTACACTCTTAAAGAACTCGATCTTCGATTTGGAACCATCCGAAAATAGCAGAGTCCCTTTCTATAATTCTTAGTATCAATTTATCGTCACGAATCAGGATCTGATATTGCAATATGCAACAGCGGTAATTTCAGAATGGATACAATTGTTAAACCAGGCCCTATTACATTTGGAGTTATTTAAAATGTTATTACTGACAAAATCGTTGTCAAATTAATACCAGGTAGAATTTTAATTGAAGCACTTGAGAATTGTGTATCCATGTACCCCAATTTAGCAGGTCGTTACTCTGCTTTTTCAGGCATCGGATTTACTTGGGATGCTAGTCAGCCACCAGGAAAAAGAATTTTGGTGAACACTGTTCGTGTTCATGATGAAAAAATTGATCTTGATCGAGTATATAAAGCAGCTGTTCATAGCTTTACTTCAGATGGAGGTGATGGCTTTGACTGTTTTACGCATTGCTAAACAATTGAAAGCGATGGTGATCGGTATAATCGACAGCTAATTCACGATCTACTGCATATCAATCGCTTCCTTCTAGATTCATATATTCCCAAATACCCAGGACGGTTTAATATCATCGAAAAGGATGGACACACATATCTTTAATTAACTCTACCAGATCCGAAAAACGTTCATATGATAACTTCAACAGGATATGTGCATTAAACCCATTGATTACTGAAAAACATGAACAATTTTAAAGCAAGGTATTATTATGAAAAGAGTTTTGTTATAATTACCAAAAATAAAAAAGACAATAGTATTAGAAGAATCTCGTAATTATTTTTATATATGAGAACTTATATATCAATTGAAGCAAGATGGAACTTGAAGTTCTCCACGAATTGAGCAGCCAGCACAGTGAAGCAGCGCTACTGCAGGGTAGATTGGACCTTTTTTTAAGGCTGGGTTATCAAAGGCAACTCCCATATTTTAGCCATTCAATGAAAATGAAAGCTGACCCTTGTCCATATTTAAAAAAACTCCTAAAGTTCCCTATTTTTTTAGTCTTTTGCCATATTGTGGACCAGAAGCATTAGAATTATACCTTAGTTGTCCCAAACCTTTATAACTTATAATTTACCATAGTAAGCAAATCCGAAAATGTGGTCACAAAAAGCAGTGTTAAGGTCAAAGGCGGTTGAAGTTGTAACTCCAACCTTAAGCTCGTTTTCAGTGCGACTATCAGGAATGATTTCCCAATAGTGAAGACCTGAATTGAAGCCAGAGACTCCGATAGATGTTCTGAACACATAAGCGGGCTCTTTGAGCATCACAAGCTCCCCTCCTTTTTCAAACGCCAATCCTAGTCCGCAGATGGCTTGGTTCCACTTTAGAGTATTTGATGATGGAAGGATCTCCTTAATTGAAACACTAGGACTTACTTTATGAATTGAAACACTTTTGGATCTATCCTAAATTTTGGGATGGAATTTAATGAGTATATCATACATCTTTTTGACATTGCCTCCTGTCTTGCTAAATTAGTTTATCCTTACACTATGCTTTCGAGAACCTTGCATTTTTATGAACAGCAGCTATTTCCATATTATTTGTCTTCAAATTATCCACAAATATCGTTATTCCAGCACTTAGAGCGTCCACAGTTTCCTTCATGCTTAAGTAAATCTGCTAGCTTCACAACCTTGCTACACTGTTAGCATTTAATATCAAGGTCGTTGTAAATTCGAATTAAAGCCATGCTTCCCATCGGTTGGATGGCGCCGTTACATCTTTTAGGACAGCAACTTAATAACAAGAGGTTTACTTGTTTTTTTTCTTCCAGTCATCTATACAGATTGCACAGAAGAGATCACCGCAGCCTGTGCATTACTTTGGGTTGCGAACAACATTGGTGCAGATGGGACAGTCAAACATGTCACCTGTGAGATTAGGAAAGCGTTATTTGTCGTATCCGTACTATGCCATTTTGTTGACTTTGAAATATCACTAATATTATAAATGAATATAATTAACTTCATAGATTATAAGAGTTATTTAATAAGGTATGTTCTGATAGAATCTATCCTTGATTTGATATTTAAAGTTATCAGACATATTAAAATCATTATCAATTTGCTTGTAAGTTCTACATTAATAAGCTGTTTGTGTCTCCATTAAATATGATTTGAAACGCTTTTTATAAAATTTTTTTTATGTTTTTTAATTAATATGCTTATTATTTTTATTATTTAGTATATATATGCAAATTCATATTTCCATTTTTGTGATGCTCAATATTGTTCAATATATTATACTAATTTTAATAAATAACAAAGCAACACAGTGACCTAAGAATACAGCTTTTAGAGTTTATCAATTCTTCTTATCTATACTTATTTATATGTCTAATAAATATTATTTGAGGAAATATATGAATAATTATCATTTCTGCATTACTCTGCAATAACTGACTCTAGTTTAATTTAATAAGCATTTATGATCATGAAACCAAGAGCCATTAAATTTTTCAGCCACTAATAATTTAAATTTAGAACTGTTAAGAATAAATTCATATTATCTATAGGTCATTTGGATAACATTTTTATCAAAGGAAGCCGTACATAAATCAATCCAAATCCCTCCTTTTACTAGCATTTTATAGATCAGTTTCAAATAAAGCAATACATCTTCTATATTGTAGTTATTGAATACTGTCACAATGATGCTCCAATTTTATTAATGCCCTTCATATATCTTTGTAAAATTACCAAAAGTTAAGGGATAACTCATTATTTCAGATTATATTTAATATGGAACCACGATGCTACGATAAGGATCTTGAGAATTTAAAAAATTAGAAAAATTATGAATATAAGGATACACTTCTGACTGTTCTCTGCATCTATTTAAAAAATATTCAGCACAAAGATACAATTAAATTTAACTCTAATGGCCTTGAATGAATATTTTACGCTAATGAAATTGTTTCCTTAATTATTTCATGATTCTTCCCATCCCACACGAAACAATTAAGATTTTAGTATTCTATTAAATACTTTTATTTTCTCCTCCTGTTAATGAATTCTTTAAATAACTTTGAATATGAAAGGTAATTGTCTAAATATAATTGAGGTTTGAAAATAAACTCCATTACCTTACTAAAGAGTAAAATATATTCATGATCAATGTATGATTTTAATGATGATTATGGCAATTATGGGTATGAGAACTTACCCTATTTACACAACTTAATTTTTCTTTCTTTTCAAGAAGGTGATTATAAACAAATTGATTGTACGGCTCAGTGATGCGATTTATAAAGTCAACGTTAAACTTTGATTTATTTATTATAGTTTCAACTCTCTTAGTCAATTAAGGAAATCGAATAAGAAGAGATGACGGTAGGGTATTTATTGAAGATTAATGGTGCTGTATATCTAAGGAGACTATTTTGTAGTAATCTTCTAGACTAAGAATGAAGCTAACTATTTTGTGAATTTGAGAACGATTGCATATAGTCTGAACTTATTGGTTGTTAAATTCTTTAATTTATGTCTATGAGATATTATCCACTGTTTTTTCCCCAATAATTGGAAGAGGGTTAGTTTATTTTTCCATCCTTTAAATAAATTCAAGAATAGTAAATTATATGATAAAATAATTAAGTCATAATAATACAAACAAGAAGAAGGGCAAAGATCTTAAATGATTATTACATTTAAAGAAAGATATTTAGTTATGATATCCAAATTTAAATAAGAAGGCGCAATTTAAATTTAAATTTTATTCAATGGCAATGAGATAGCGATCTAGTAAAAGTAAAACTTGGATGGAGGATTATAAACAACTTATTATCGATATGAAGACAGAGCTGGAAAAATTAACATCTGAAAATGAATCGCTAAAAAATTTCGCTCATCAACACAAGATAAAATAGGAACAGTCTCAAACCATGATTGGTCAATTATAGAAATAATTAAAATCAATTCAACAACAAAATGAGATACGTGAAGAGCAAATTTTATCGTAAACAGAAAAGATGAAAAGATAAATAAGATAACAGAAATCAGTGTTGGACCAGATAATTAATTAAAATAAAGAATTAAAGATTAAAATCAGCACCTTTGTTAGCTCTAATAACTAACTTTCATCTCAACTGACTGCAACAACACTTTAATTAAACAAAAAAAATACTATTGTGGCTGAACTCGAAGCAAACTTATCTTAGATTAAAAAGAAAGTATCATAGCAGTAATTGTAATCCGAAACAAAATTTAACCATCTTCAAGAAATCAATGATTTTGTTAAACAAATTTTTGAACGTATCGAGAAAGACTATTCCTCCTTTTTAAAAAATTAATAAAATTGCGTTACCTAATCTCCTCCCGTCAGGAAATCAATGAATAAAAAGAAAATAGAACAATCTACATTTTGCAAATCTAATTATAAAGTCACTCCTTTCAAAGTTACGAACAAGCAGGAACAGACAGAAAATATGTCCGACCATTTGAGGAATATTAAGAGAGAAATTGTTTAGCAATATCATAAAATTTAACATATTACTGAGTCAGTCCTACATAAAAAGGTAGATCGCACTTTAACAGTTATAGAAAATATTCTGAGTTAAATGTCTGAGAAAGTTGAAGATTCAGAAAGCGAAATAACTGTCTGAGTTTTGATATTACTTATTAGAATCATTTAATCAGAGATTTCACGGATTTTAATTAGTATTCTCATTATCTGATTATTGGTAGATCTAATTGGAAAAGATTTTTGCTGCACAAGAACTTTAAATTTATTTTTTACAAAATTTGGTAATGTTGCTGGCATTGTGCTTTTTTATCTTTTGATATAATAATACACAAATGATTCATTTCCTTTATTTCTTTAAATACTTAATTGTTATAAATTAATAGATATGTTAAAACAATTGATGATGCTCTTTTATTGAGAATTGCTTTATTTAATATGATTTTGAATGGATAGCAATCATTAAAATTTCGCTTATCTTTCAAATAATTCATAATAGATTAATAAGAATGCTATAGTAATTTAAGATCATAAAAAATATAGTAAAATATAATTATTAATATCATGAATCGAAGAATATGTTGCTACTTTAGGTTCCGAATTCAAAAGAGTAATTCTCATTATTTTTTTAAACTTCCAGATTATAGTCGTTCAGTTCGCGAGAGGCTTAAAAAAAGCCATTGAAAAAATCCCCCTATGAACTGCATGCTTTGAATAAAAATGGCTGGTAATCAGGAATAATCTCAGAATATTCTTACATAAACTCATTAGTTAATTATTTATTTTCTTCTTTAATTTTGATTGGCCTTAAAGGGATTAAAGGCTGGAGAGTTCTAGTTTCCAAATCAAAAGACTCAATAATTTTTAATTTTTTGGGATACTTGAAACATTTCTTTTGTTCATTCTTTTAACCCCTGCATCGACTGACAAAATTACGTAAAACTCCCATCTTTTCATATAGTTTATTGGTAAAATCAAAATTATAATATTCCCCTAATCTAAGCTGACAATAGTAGTCATCCAAGCTCTTTTTTGATATTCCCACTAATTTCGAACACTCTTCCAAGTTTAATCTGCGATTTGACGTTTTTTAAATGTTGATATTGAGAAAACGCCATATCTTGATCATTTAAACTACTTATACGATGGTCCTTTCTTTAATGCGCATCCTTTTAGGCACTGGTTTCTGTAAATTAATCTTATTTTATAATAAATGTTGATTAGACTCTTTTACAACTCCATTGAGAAGGCTATATCGAATTAAAATAATTTATGGTTCAAAAAAAGTTTTTGAAATCAGTCCATTTTGCCCAGTGATAGCTTTGATTGAAACAAAATGATTAAGACAGGGATCATAGATAAAAACATTATGTTAAATCTAAGAGCAGTATGAAGAAAGCAAATTGTTGATATTTACTTCGTTTTGGCTTATATCAAGTTAGAAATCCACCATAACTGATTGTTTTGTTTCTTATTTTTCAAACACAAAGGTCTTCTTCACAAGCTAAGGATTTAGTATGACGTACATATATATTATTTAATAATTCTGACGTTAAAACGGTCCATAAAGCATTTTATTTTATCAGTAATTATTAGATTTACAGAATGATGTCATACCTAAAATATTTAAATTTCAACAACTAGCAGAGTTACTTTTTTCCCAAAAGGAGTATTGAACAATATCAGGAAGATATATGCTTGGGCCTTATCCTGATCCAAATAAATAAATCTTCAATGTTTTTAATTAAAATTAAGTTCATAAAGATATTCAGAGCAATCTCCAAAAAGAATGGATCTGCTAAATATTAAATATCCGCATCATGGAAAATGGATACAAACAATTTTATCCTTATTTCGCATATTTTTTTCATTCGATAATTTTCTAATAAAGTCATTCTTAAAGTAATCATCATTTTTGAACAGTAATAATCTTAATTAAATCTCTACTTTATTTCTCCATTAAAACATTTAACTTTGCCGCTTTAGGAGATGGTTCATAGAATGATTTTAAAAAAATCATTAATTTATTTTTCATGTGTTGCCACTTAGAAGCGAAACCTCGCTATAGAGTGGAAAAATATAAATTCTCAACTTTGAAATTCAACTCATAGACGAATATTAAAAGGCGAACTTATTCCAAAAAATATTATCGTCTTATATAAGAATAGAAATATAATAGCAGAATTTATCAAACGATTATTGTTGATAAAATTTTATAAATAAAATTAAGAATGTTATCAACAATGTAGTATTAAAAATGCAATCAATTCTTATATATTGTCCTTATTTAAATTTTGGACTCATCTAATAAATTTTAAAATATATTTAAGGATAATTAATTTAGAAATATTGTTTTAATCATTATTGCTTTGGCTCGTAAGGTTTTCTTTTTTGAAGTGAGAAGCAGAAGATACCCAAATAATCTGTAATTTCGTTGATGACCACATATAGAAATTTAATTATAACAAACAAGTTAGTCAAAAAGAAACTCCAAAAGACGTAGACCATTGCTTCGTGCAAATCGAACAACTGGCATCCTACCATCAATATGGTTGCCACGATAAGTGGGGTGATTTCTGGGTGATAGAAGGGCAACTTCATCTAAGTAAGGTAAAGAATACCTTTGCGACCGAGCATATTATTACTTTGCAAATTATGAAACTGCTAAGTAGACCGAAGCTAAGTAATACGAGTCCGCTATATTTTTAGAAGAAAGAAAGTTCGAACCACATTACCTCAAATAGAAGGATGATATAGAATGTGAGGCATTCTTTGATGGGCTTGATTTTGTCCGAACTTCTAATTATTGTTTCGAAGAAGGAGTAAACACAAAGAAGTACGATAAGTCCTCCCATATAAAAAGCGATAAAACCTCCAAGATTCAATGATAAAGTCTTCACAATAAACTAATTTGTAATATTATCGACTAACCCGAAAGGTATTAAATCCATGAGCCTTATTTTCCAGACGTCTTGCCCGAATATACCAGTTATGATATGGATTCCCATACACAAAAACTCACTTTAAGTCACTCCAAACTGCCCAACATTTGTCTTGAGTACTCCAGTATTGTACTCCATCCAGTTTGAAGTCCAAAATGCAGTCTGTCCAGCCAAAAAAACCATAAATATTTCAATACTCTCTAATTTGGCGGCCTGACCAATGCACAGTATAAAAAAGGTTATCGAGAATGAGTCGCATCCATGATCAAAAAGCTGTCCAAGTGGCGAACTGGATTTTGTACGTCTAGCTTGTTTGCCATCTATAGCATCAAGGGTCGAATATGTAAAGATGCAGATAGCAGTAAAAATGAAACAGGAAGAAGGAATATCTTTTTGAAAGGTATAGTCAAAGCGTAGCATATTTGAATAGGACAGAATAACCAGGATCCAACCAACAAAGGTAATTAGATTAGGTGCAACCCAACTTGGAACCAACTTTACAACCCACTCCCAATAGGGATTCATAGCGTTGTCAAGCCAAGTATATTTACCGCTCTTGTATTTATAGTTTTTCAATTACTACAGTCCCTCTGGAGTTATGAAGCCTTACAATACCATCGAAATTAATAATAAATTGAAATTGTATTTAAATAATGAAAGAATCCATTTATTATTACATTTAAAGTTATAAATCTTGAATCTTGAATCTTAATTGCTTATTAAGTATAAATGCCAATAGATGAATATTATCATCCCATTCAAAAGAAGCATATCTCCATATCTATTTATTAGCACAGACCTACTGTTACTGGCCATACTTTCAATCCACGTTATCTAAGTCTTTTGCCTTGTGCAGTTAATCGAACTGCGATGTTCTTAAGACTATCAGCAATCTTTATATTATCATTCCATAATCGTTATCCTAAAATGTTTGCTCGATGAGCAACCTTTTGTTCATGAGTGAATTGATTTCCCACTTAATTCCACATACACACCTCTCCACCAATAACATTAACATCCTCAATTCTTGGCTAAAATTTGTACATAAGTCTCCAGTTTTGATAAATAAAATCTCCATACTCGCCTTCTCTTTCTCCGAAGCCTTTATCTAAATAAGTCAGGTCATAATTAGATAAAATAACCTCATTATCTCTTCCTAAATATATAATAATATACCGACAATTTGATGAACATTGGCACTTACTCCCCACCACTGAAGAACATCATCTTTTTCCAAAGGAAGGTCAATATCCTAATTGGCCCAATAGATAACTTTTTTAGACTGCGAAATATTTCTCCATAACAATTTTTGGCGTTTTCGAAAATCAACTGATAATTCAAAGGTATCTGATATATTATGATCTTTCATATATTGTTTGATATGATCGATTTCCTCCCAACAATCGTAGTCAACCTCATCTCCTCCAAAATGAACATACTGATCATCAAAAGATTTATTTATGTAATTTAGAACTTTTTATACTACTTACGTTGTCAAAGGAATTGTAGGGTCAAGTTGTCCGTTGTACTCATCATCACATTTTATCGCTATATCTTTGTATTTTTAACTGCGACCCCATGACTGTGAATGGGCTGGTGTATCTATCTCGGGAACAACTCTGATTCCTCGATTAGAAGCATAAGATACTACCTCTTTAAGATCTTTTTCGCTATAAACTCCTCCAATTTTACCAAATTAACTTAGTTCAGGTACCTCAGGAACAAATAATGGAAAGGCATCTTAATCTGTAATATGCCAATGCAAGACGTTCATCTTCGCATACATAATAATATCTATTGTTTTTTTAATGGTTGATACTGGAAGAAAGTGTCTCGATGTATCTATCATAATTCCTCTCCATTTAAATTGAGGAATATCATCAATGATAACAGGCAAGCCTTTAATAAAGAGTTGTTAATTTTAATTGGTTTAGAATAGTTGGCTAAAAGTTTAAATTCCTCTTATGAATCCAGGATAATAATCTGCAGTAAGTTCCCATTTATAGCTCTCTCTCAAAACAATTGAATATGATTCATGTTTTGTTTACGTTGGTATTTTTATGTTCGTGTTTCTTGCCACCATATTCATTATGACTTTGTAATCCTACTTCTTTTCACATTTGAAGACTGTATTGAGATAGAAATCGATTATTTATTGAACAAATTGACTAGCAGGGGCCTAGATGATATATTTGATCTAGCAGGGGGTTAAGATCATGTTTTATCCTTCAGGATTATAGCTATAAGATAAAGGTAAAGGCCATAGTGTATTAGTATCGCTGGCTTGACTGGCAATGATGTTTATAGTCAAAGCTATGCAACAAAGCAACAGTATCTTATGCATTTATTGTATTAAATATCAAATTCATCATTTGAAGATACAAGCAATCAATTAATTCATTTTTTCAGCTTTTTACATTTTTCAAGATTTCTTAACTCCTTCTCAAAACCTTAATTGATACTTACTACATTTCTTCGTTCCTTAATTAATTTATAAGCTTAATCGAATGTTAAATTGAATTTTTTCATCATGTATCCACAAAGAATGGAAGGACTACGTGACATGCCACCTTTGCAATGGATAAGAACATTAATCTTATTGTCGATACAACCATCAAAGAAAGCTTCTACATCTTTGAAATATGGTTCAATTTTTACATCCTTGCTATCCTTCGCATCAATAAACAAGTGATTTTTTTAAAGACCTAAAAATTCAATTTTTTCTTGTATTTTTTATTTTTCGTAAGATTTTCGGTCCATCACAGTGAGAATTGCTCCAATTTATTTTTAATAAATGCACTGCTCATTCACTGCTTGCATACTTCCTAAGTAAACATTACCAGACTCGTAATAGTTCTCAATTAGTCCAAGATAATCTTGTAGTGGATGAGAAAAATTAAAGATCAGATTGATTTTATTTGCTTTGGCAATCTTCAGTTACTAATCATCCATTATAAAAGAATAATAGTATTAATTTAACTTCTTTTAATAATTTGAAAAATGCGATCTTTATAAAATTTTATCACTTGAGAATAAAGAGCAAAAAATATGTGCTTTTCATCTCGGATTTACATTAGACCCGCACTATAATTAACTTTTCAAATATGCTTCATAGCTTAACGACTAAACATCCTATCATTAATTGATTTTTTAATGTAAAAAGCTGACTAATTCTTTAATATCTCATCATCAGAAAAATAAATAAAAATAATATGGATTCTATTGGAAATTCCTTAAAAGTTAACAAAACTTTTGTCTTTTAGAAAGAAGAAACACAGCAATCTGTTATCGTTGACTATTAACTCGATCTGACCTAAAATAAAGTTAATATCAATTAACTCCTATCTTAGCACTGTTCCCAAACCCAATACCAAGTTTCTATCTACCATCCAAATTGTAATCGTTTCGTTTCACTTAAAAAAATAGGCGCAGGAAATGGATTAATTGATACTTCATTTCTCAATCCTTCTTTTATCCTGATTCGCTATAAAGGTATTAAAATCGATAAATAATTGGAAGGGTCTGATAGTGTCGATTCGAGCATAGAGATTCAAAACAATTACCCTCGAGAAGATCGCATCAAATAGCGAACTATTCTCTCAGTTATTGAAATGGTAAAAAGATGGCGCAATCTCCATATGCAGTGGGATAAAACTCTAAATCGTCGTCTTAGTCTACAAGAGGCTGCAAAAATGGTCGGAATATCTAAAAAAAGTTTGGATGATTACTATTGCCAACTGAGACTAGGCGAGTTTTATGATTTTGATTTTGCTAACAGGCTAAATTAAAAAATGGGCGCGTTACGCAATTTTGTGAAGGACTATCGTCCTGAAAAAGATCAAAATAGAAAGAATCATAAGCATCCAAAAAGTTTAACCGTCATCTAGCAATTCGATTTATAAACACGTACTTTTCCATCATTAATGCGGATTTAGCCAACATACGAGAAAATTGATATAGAAATAGAAGAACCTTTCTCCAAACTGATGGAAGAACGTTATGAGGAGATTCCGATCAACGAAAATATTCCTCAATAGCTACTCTATTTATAGCATGAATATTTCAAAGGATTTCCTTTGATTGTGGACGATTCAGATGATCCCTACCGATCAGTTGAAAGAGATTTCTACAAGAAGGACTTTAACGAGTAAGAGAGCAACAGCTTTTTATATTTTTGATATAATACTCATTTTGTTGATGGTAACACATTAATTTAAGATGCTTTATATAAATTACAAATAATTGCTATGCCTTTTAAATTTTATTATTTCCTAATTATATTAAAGAACATGTTTATGGCTCAAATATATTGTTATAATTTCATAAATCAGATGATCTATTATTCACTTAGCTCCTACCAATAGATAGGATATTAAATATAATTTTGTTGTTACCTAAATTGGCCTATATTAATATATATGGATAAATAGCGCAAAATACTTATCTTAGGTGGAACTAACTTCATGGGAAAAGCCTTGCTCGATGCTCTTTAATAACTTCCAACTCCCAGCCTCATCTGCTGTATCAACCGTGGCAAAATATATTGGTATTTCTCTTAACCATATAGGAATAACTAAGCTCGTAAACATCATCCCTCAGTCCTCAATTTCTATTCCGATCGTAAGTAGCGAAATGATACCACTGCGACTGTCCGTTTCGTAAGTAATCACCTCGGAATCAATTAACATAATAAATGGACAAGTGTTATAGATTTTTCTGGATTTAAGTGGCGTGATGTACAAAGCGTAGTCAAAGGTTTAAAAGACATTACCTCGCGCTATGTGTTTATTTCAACCGACTCTATCTACAACTCTATTGAAAGACTGAAAGTTCCTATCACTTAGGATTCTTTCAATCTCGAAGAAGAGTATAAATTCTTAAAGAATTGTGGTAAAAGTAAAGATCTTTATGGCTACGTAATCTTAGTTATATTTAGAATAAATTAAAATGTGAGATTTACTTGAATAGAACAAAGCCCCTTCCTTTTGTATGCTTAAGATTACCAGATGTAATTGGTCCCTATGACAACACTGAAAGATTCTGGTGCACACTTAAATGGGTAAAAGAAAGTCATAAGATTCCCATGCCTATCACGGCTGATTAGGAAAATATAAAGCTCAGCTTCGTTGACAGTCTTAGTTTGGCTGATTTTATTACCAAGCTGATCGATATGCCGGATATTCCCTCAACTGCTTATAATTTGTGCTTTAAAGAAGGCATCACTTTAAAAGAGTTTATCCAACAAGTAGTAATTCTTATCTTAAGCAGGGTAGAGCTGCTGGTGAATAAAGAATCAGTTTTAAGGCTGAGATCAATAAAAGTTCGAATCAATTCTTTCCTTCAGTAGAGTGTGGACAAATCAGTTGCGAAAAGGCAATTAAATAATTGGGATGGAATCCCATAGCGATTGTACTTGTATATATAAACAGAATGAAGTCATAAAACGATCAGTGGATTTTTTTATGAACCGTGGTGACAACTATCCCGTTGAAAAACATGAGATGGAAAAAGAGTTCAAACGAAAGGTAGTCTTAAAAGATAACTGATAATCTTCTAAGATTGATAAATTTCTATGGCAAATATTAAAATAGGGATTTTTAATAACAAACCAATTAATTTAGTCAATAAAATTAATTCACTTTATGCCTCTAGATTATTAATTCACTCATACAAATATTTATTTTTTGATTAAAGGATATTAGGCGGATTTAACAAGCTTCTAAATATTGTTGCTATTATAGTAATAATTAAACTCTTATGATAGCCCGCAACTCAAACACCATAACTGAACTTGCTATAACTCTAAAAATGGAATTTGCTCGCTTGATAATAAATCAATATAAATTCTATATTGATTTCAAAGGATTAATGTATTTTGAAGATGGGGGAGATAAAAATTATGCCAACATTATCAGGGATAAAAAATTTATTGAGCAGTTTTATCGGAATTTGCAAACCAATACGGACGATTTAAATTAGGAATATAAATATGTATCTTAATTTTGGGGTTAAAGGAATTACTTATCCTGTGCTATTGCTCCCATTGTCTTTACTAATCTGCATGATGATATGCTTTAATTTTCAGTTGATCTGAAAACTCCTTTCGATGCGAATCAACTTTGTTTAAGTAAAGAAGGTGTACTTTGGCATCCTTATCAATCTCTAAACCTAATATTGAAAGGAGTTTTTTCTAATCAGCTCCTTTCTCAATTAGCATCGAATTTAGTTATCAATTAAAATAGTACTTCCTTTAATCATCAAGGCCGAACATTTATTATTAAGCAGGAATTGAAATGATTGCTAATAAGCTTATTTACACACAATAAAAATAAGTATACTAATAAGATATTTATCGAAAGTTTATTTGATTAATCACTTCCAACACATGCACTTATGACTTATAAAATTATTATCAATGTACTATATTTTAATTCTCAAAATCAGACAAACATTAATAGATATTGATTATGATATTCAGCTTATCCTATATGTCAGAATGCATAGTTTATGCTCGTATTCAACAAGAAATACTATTTAAAGCTAAAGGAGATTTATTAATAATGAGTGAACTGCAAGTTTATTTTAATTTGGTCATAGTATTTAATAACAAATCTTAAATCATGCAAACTCAATTGTTGGTATATTTCATGGGATAAATTGTATTATTATGGAATAACCATAATTACTTATTTACTGTTTGGCAAAGTTTTATCCATGTTTCCAGCTATTTGCATTCCTCGTCTTCTATTTTTTTGATAAGGGCTATTGAATGAGTATGTCTATGATCAGATTATTTATAGACTGCAAAGTCAAAATTGTAGATATCATCTTTCACGATTTTATACCCCGAAAGAAATGGCAGTTTTTAAATCTACATTAAAAATATGAATAATAATAATGTATTTCCTTATTTTTGTATCAGATCTGCTACTAATAAGTACTGATTTTATATTCATTCTGTCAAAATATAAAATCCTTGAATTAAAGAAGGTATGTTTGATAAAGTAAAATTAATTCAAGCTTGTTGAGGTTATTATAATACTTTATTATATCCGATAATTAATGAAAAAATCTTCAAAGAAAGTTTAAAATTGCAGCAATCATTCTTATTGTCCCCATCAACACTTTCGCAATTGCCGAACATAAAGATTACGAAACATTCCATATACAAGTAAGCCGAGTGGCTAGTTGGACCTCACCTGTAATGTGCACCCAAAGACCATTCTAAATAAAACTTTAGTTAATATACCTACTATTGCATATCAATAGTTCTCTCTGCATCCTATTCTTCCTTAACAAGAAGAGACTAATTTCAGTCAAAATTATTACCTTGAAAATTGTCCCTAAAATTTTAGGCTGGACAATAATCTAATTCGAGACTTCTAAAGGAAAATAGAAGAGACTAACGCTTATGTAAATAAAGGTTAATTCAGGCATTGGCAGCTGGTGCAACCAAGGAATATAATATTTTTGCAAATCAAAGAAAACAACACCTGAAAAATGCACAAAAGAGAGCAAAAATATAGTATTGCCGCTTTTTTTAATAAAAAAAAACCAATCAATTAAAATAAAAAGAAGAGCAAGTGAGATGGATTACAGATTATGTTCGCAAAATTGAAGAACTCATCCAACATATTCTTGGAAAAAGTAGTTAAAATGTGGATCCTAACTTGTAAGATAAACTGTTCTTAAAGGAATAGACAGGTAAGAATGTCAAATATTTGTCTAAAGTAAAGGTTGGTGATCCTACAGCAGCCTTAAATATTCTCAAATCAGTTCGAGCTATTCTCCTCGCTAAGAAAATATAACTGTAACAGGTAAGAAATGATATGGAACATGCTAATAAATCAGTAACTACCAGTTGTATTGATAGCAGCAATTCATAGTCTCAAAATACATCTCAAGCTGCTTCCTTTATTTCAACTGCAACTAATTAAACAGCTTCTCGCTTTGGGGAAGCTCATATTGCTGAGCAATATTGCAATTTTTAAGAACTAAAGAAAAAGTGGGGAGCTTCAACAATTTAAGAAATTAGAAGCATTCTAAGAAGATTGTTGACGAAAAATTTAATAAGCAGAGCAGAGGGTGTCCATATGCGATAAAAAAAGTAATCAATCAAAAGAGATGAATTGCTAAGAAAACAAATGCAATCTCTTGGATCAAAACGATCTACATCTGCGCCTAGCAAAATTAACAAAAATAATAAGACAAGTAAGATAGATAACAAATCTAAATCCTTACTTATACCTGAAATCACTGAATTATTACCTATATTTAAATAGAATTTAAGTAAGTAATAGCAAATAGTTAAATCTACTTTGATAAAGGGAGGCTGCTTCGATAGTTTGGGAGATATTTATAATCGTAATCGCAAGTATAATTTGTCTAATTTAGTTACAGTGCCCTTTTTACAAAGCGTGGGCAGCAAATCTCTTACGTTATCAAACAACAAAATAAGTAATTGCTTGAAACTGGCTTGCAGTTACTGAAATGATGATAAAATTCTTATTATATATATAAGAAAATTGATTATATTTAGCCATGAGACATACCTTATTAGTAAAGAATATTGTTAGATAATATTTCCTAATAAACTATAAAAATCCATCAGTATTGCCTAATATTTTATTTGATATAAATACTTTTCAAAAAGTAAATATAAACTATCAAAGTTTAAATTTTTTTACCCAATTTATTTGATATCTGGCACTTACTTTTTATATCATAAAACTTATTGGATATAAAAATCCAAGAAAAGTGAAGATAAAGTATAATAGGGTAGCGTGATAGTCTGTTCCTGATTTACTAAGTCCAATTTTAGGGTTAAATCCTGAAATTTTAATATGTACAGTATGAGAAAATGTTTGACTGCTTCCCAAAATATTGTTGCTTTTGAAGGTTTACAATTTTTTGCTAAAAATGTCCTCACTCTCTAGATCTACAAACGTAAAATATTGCTTAAAGACACAAAAAGAGAAAATATTATTTTCAGGATAAATTGCTAACTCTTTCCCTTAATCAAGACATTGATAAACTGGAATAATCTAAAATGCTTTATGGACAACAAGACCCATACAGTTATAGCATATAGCTTCAAATTTAATATGGCCTGCTCGATGCCTGAATTAACTATTCATTGTGTTAATTTAATTGAATTGTTTTATACTCTTTAAATAGTCTCTGAAAGGATTTTTAAAGATAATTATAAGGTAAATCCATACTACTGCTAGCAAGATGAGCAAGCTTATAGTTGACATTTTATACCGCAATATTAGGACTATAGCTGTTATTAATAACATATGAAGCGAAACGTTTAAGACTAAAAGCAAAAGATGTTTTTATTTTGGTAACCTCACTGATGAAGGTAGAGGGTTACTAGTAAATTTATCTGTATCACTATAGTAGACAATTTGTGGAAGGCAAACAACCTGATTCTATGATTGAAATGATACTTCACTTCTTATGGGATCAGGTTAAGTTATATTAGTTTTTGTGAAGCTATATCTCTGCTCAGTCATAGATTTTTCCGAGAAGTCTAGATTTTCTATTTCGCCATTCATATTTATAAACCTTGCATGACTCTCGTTTGGAATTTCCATTTCCTCCATTAATTATAAAACAATTATTAAATTGATAAATATATAAGCATTAAGCTATTCAGATTTCAGTTGAAAAATTCTTTATCTACTTTATATTTACTGTCTCG
>Ga0302280_1000233_pt1 | contig 48787 bp, 31 predicted proteins | sample III_Fen_E1_1_FD_198771 | JGI IMG/M metagenome (GOLD analysis project Ga0302280, IMG submission 198771) | Peat permafrost microbial communities from Stordalen Mire near Abisko, Sweden - III_Fen_E1_1 | ecosystem: Environmental > Terrestrial > Soil > Wetlands > Permafrost | place: Sweden: Abisko... | reverse complement strand
CGATTCAAATATTTGATGCGCTAGAGTAAAGTCTATAATTCCAAACTCAACTCTCGGGTTAAATTCTTCTCAGCTGTCAGTTAGCATATTACGCCTTGCCTTTGCTCATTTTATAACATCTGACGCTCTGTGCTTATGCGGTTGATCTCGTCCATCCCTGCGCAGTGAACCTCCTCATTCTCAGCTCTTAGTTAAATGATAAGGCCTTCTAACTCCCTGATTTATTGCGTAAGGATTTCAACTGATTGCTGGCGACCGCTAAGAGTCCCTAACTCCTCTGCCAACATTTATTTACGATACTCCAATTCTTTGAGTTCGATGAGGTCGGCTTCGCTTACCTCGTAGCACTACTTGCAACATCGCAAAGCCTTTACCAAATGAACTGCAGCTTGGTGTGGATGATCAGCTCGTTCCTCCATTTAAATTTAAATTTACTTTTCAATATTATACTGCAACCATTTTTGATTCGCAACAGTCATATAGTTAGCATTGCTAGTGATAGATATGATATTTGTTGCATATATGAAGGTTCGAACTAAAAATCAAGATCATAGTTCAGAGTTTGCCATTGGCACCGCAATAATTTCGGCAACGGGCGCAGTGAGTTCTTATTTTATTTACGGTTCTTCCATTTGAGCAATGCGAAGGTCATAGAGAGTGAGAATAAAAGGATTGTGCTAATCCATCATATAAAGATGATTGGTATAGAGAATAAACAGTAGAGAGACAGGTAAAATCTGCCACAGAAACTTAATCTCTCTGCTCATCGGCGTGCGGCGCGGAATTACATCCTTGATGGTCTCAAAAATGCGTTGAACCCACATCTTATGATATAACGCAATTTAATACAGAAATAGGCATCCTTGGATCAAAAAATTTAGTTAATGGAATTAATCAAAATAACTCACTTAATTGTATGATTGGGTAAGGAGTAAGCTCAAAGGGAGAACTCCTATCATCAAACTCGAATTTGATACTTTGAGATATATTTTTAAAAATCACATTTACCATAGTTTTTTACTCTTTTAATTTCGAATCTTTCTCTTTTTGTTAGATTTACAATATAATGCTTATTTTATCTATTTATAAGGAGCTAATCTTTTTGCTTCCTCAATTTTTACATGTCAATGCAGTGAGTATAAATATCAGATTTTCAAACTGTTTTTTGGTTAAAGGAGGTGGCCTGGAGAAATATATAGTTGATTTCAGTCGCCTGTTGATAGCTAACTATTAACTAAGGAGAAGGATCTTTATAGTTGATAATCTCGCTAGTTTAAATTTGCCAAACTTTGGCCTTGTTACGCAATTGTAATAATTATTCAATGACTGGAGTATACTAAGTCATTATCCTATCAATATGTTTGTATATTTTGGCAATAAGACGCAATCTTTCTTCATTTTGCCCATTTCTTTTTAGATTCTATATCTCTGCAGAGCTTTTTTTCATTGATTACAAGTACCTTTTCTTGTCCTGCCATAGCAGTTTCACTCTTGTGTGCAGCCTTTACATTTAATGCACACATTCTATTTAGTTGATTTGATTGCAATCAAAGTCAATCTCAGGTTCTCTTAGCATTAATATAAAATCATAAGCTATCAACACTACCACAGAATAGGAATCCCTTGAGAATAGCCCAAATCCTCCGAAATCAGAGCAAAATTAAATCAATGATGAATTGAATCGAGTCAAGCCAAAATAAGCACTTTTTATGTGATCTCTTATTTTATTAAAAAAAGTACAATCTTATTAATGATCTAATTCCTAAATAAATCCACCGATTTATGATTAATTAAATTTATTGCAGTGATGTATTTTTTGCATTTGTTGCTGCCAAGATGAATGTGATTTGATGGCAGCTCAAAATTGTTTAAGTATAGTCGTATATTACGTTTTATATTGTTTTTTCATTTCATTTTCTTTTATATCGACCATGCGCAAAGTATTAGCAGTTGCATCAGTGGGACCACAACACAAGGAGTTGGTGCTCAAAGACCTCAAAAACATTTTCAAACGCATTAAAATTTCAGTGGACGTCCTTTTACAGTAGGAAATGCATCAGGATGATGAACACAATAGTGGAAACGGAAACATATTGCTCAAATCCTACCCCTACATCACATTGACCATACCCGATTATGAACAACATCGTGAATGTATCGAACTTTATATGCAGATCTGGAGAAAGTCTACAAAAATAATGTGCTCTTCAGCAAGTTTATCTTACTCATCTCTGAAGGCAATAACTATGAACAATTGATCATCAACCGCAACGAAGATATCCTTAGAGAACAGTGCCGCAATTGGAGTAGTAGTGTCAGCTGCGAATTTGACAGTTCGCCTGCTTTCACTGACATTGAAGAACAAATGAGCAGAATCGATAAAATTCTTGGGGAAATGGATATTCGTGGCAAAATTAACAACATTGATGCACAAAAACGATTCCACCTTATTGAAGACCATAGACCTGATGACGTAAGCGACTCTCATCCTGTGAATGATTTGAACGTACCTACTCAAAAGGTGTTATTGAAGCTTTTCTTTGGTCTGGAGCTTTGCGGCAAGCGTGGCCGAGGTAAGAGAGGAAGATCTGGAGTCATCGCTGGAGGAATAGTCATAGCTTCCGATGCCCGATACGCATAATCCTAGGAGTTCATCGAATATATCGAATAAGAGGATACCTCATATGAATCAGGAATTAATATGAAGAAGATGATCAACATCAGCAACAGCAATCAGATTGAGAATGTGACTCAGCAGCATAATATTTGCTGGCAAACCAATGGAAAGGCGGACTTGCGGGGAAAGCGTATGATTGAAAAGCGCTCCTGCAAGCGCCGCTCCTAAAATTTGATTTTGAAAGAAAGCAATAAGAATCCTTACCTAAAGAAGAAATATGCTGACTAAGTGGTATTATCTCAAGTGGCCACTGAGGTAATGAACTGAGCCGCAACCATGATCTCACATTAATCCCAACTTTATCAAGAAAGATGCAATTGACTTGTTGATTTTGCAATTAAATTATTATACTCCTTGAAAATATAAGGTTATAACGATAAATTTAAATAGAAATATGGAGGGCAATAAGACGGACACTTAAAGCAGGCGAAGACACTCAAATACTGTCAAAACACTAGTCAGCAGGCTCATTCTACAAGAACATAAATCTGATAAACGTGATGTGGATGCGAGTAGCTTAATCAGCTCTCAAAGGCTATCGCCCACCCAAGAAGGGCACTAGGTTAATAACAATTGTCGATAAGATGGAGTCGTCACAAAAAGTATCCCATAAAAATACTATCTTCTTTCTCCATAATTATACTAATCCTATCGAAATGAAACTTGCATAGAATAAATTCAGAGTGAATAATTTAAGATTTTACGGTTTAGTGGTGGCCGCAATTAGCTTCACTTCGTCAATTTAAGTGAAATTGAATTGCCTGGAGTGGTAAAGCTAACATTATGGCATAACGGAGACTACAAGCTTATTCTATGCAACGAGCAAATATATTTCTGGCACTAAGACTAACGAATATTGGATAAGTATTGTCAGTCAATATGATCAATTTTGCATTTTATTTGTGAGTATTTAAGGGGTTTTTCTTTATTCTGACCTTTACGGTCATTACAGCATACGATTCGATTGTATTCTTGCTCATACTTTCGGGCCTCGGCCTTGTGACTCATTTTAGTCAGCAAATCAGATAGTGTTTTCAATGTTTTTCCGACTGTTAAAGAAGATTAACCATAAATATGCTTCTATAAGGCTTCTATTTTTAGTAGTTCTTTCAACGCCCCATCATTATCCTCTCTTTCCATTAAGTTAAAAGCTATCTTATGAAGTGTATCTACTAACTCCTTTTCTCTATTATCAGCTTGTCTAATCATTGAATGAGCACATATCAAAGAACTATATTCACTCTCTAAATCCTTGAGTTGCCGACTTAGGCTTGCCATCTGCAAATAAATTTTGCTGATTTAGATGTGATCCTTATATTTTACATCGATGAGGATATTCATTCCCTCGTGCATGCACTTGAGTGCTTCGCTGAACTTGGAGAATGAACCTTGCTTCCGACCCTTTTCTACCATGAACAATCCCATTTCTGAACTATGACTAGTATATTTTTCCAAAATAATTTAACCTAACTTTTCCATGCTTTCGTTCGTCTGTTCTTAATCTGCTAGTTTTTCCATGATTTGACTTTTTATTTCATAGTATTGCTGCTTCAGCTGAGCAGGCTCTCAATATTTATCAAAGTACTGATTTCCTTGAGAAGATCATGGGCTTCATCAATGCGATTAAGTCTAAGGAAGCATTTAAGTATAATGAAAGCAGCCTATTCGCTAAGAAGTGGATCCTTAATATGCTTTTTGGCCAATTATGCATAAAAAATGGCTTGTTCGTAGCAGGCAGCATCGAAGTAAGTATTGGAATGCTTATAATAGCTAATTCCCAGTTCCCCCTCTTCGTTGAGGTATACATTTAGAATCTGCATTATTGATTGACAACATTAGCGAAAGAGGTTCTTTGTGTAGATAGTTTCAGCTTTTTCATTATGTCCTCTTCCTTCTGATAGTTTTGGTCGATTTAAGCGATGCGACCCTCAATAAATCCTTTAATTTTCATTGTTTTCGACATGTTCTGCAATTTCTATTTAAATGACAAACAGAATTAAGCCATACAAGCATACATAAATCAAGTTTAAGTCCAAAGCCATTTTGATTTAAGACAGGTTCGAGCATCCACCCGATTTGCTGGATAAAACACTAGCATTGGAAGTAAAAATTATTCTGCAGCTATAGCTGTTTCGATATCATAACCATACTTTTCATGGAGTTTACGACTAAGAGGATAAGTTATCTTTGGATCTCCATTGAGTAATTTCCCTTTTTTGTTAAAGAGAAATTCGCTATTTTTGCCTCCACACGCGAAGACCTTATCGATAGGCCCTAAAATCTCTAAAATTTGATAGAGATGATCTTCATCTTTCTTGATTCCAGCTATTTTCTTTGGTTTAAATAGAAAATTATTGGTCATCATCTCGAACACCACGCAAGCCAACGAAAAAATGTCAGTGTTTGGATAGTAATCGTGTCCAATTATGACTTCGGGGGAACGATACTCACGCGTTTGAATATCATTAGTAAAGTGTTTGTTAGTAAAACAAGCATTACCCATATCTGCAATTTTAAAGAAGAGGTGATCGTTTAGTTTTATCTGCACGCTTTTCCATGTTAACACAGACATGTCGACTTCGTTTTGGATGTCAGATTATTTATCATCTTCCTTTACTAATTATAATGATTGCCGTGGAACATCTTAATTGATTTGTGCTGTATTAAATTGATAATTTTGGTTAACTGGCTCATTTTACTGAAATGCGGCTGAAGAATTTGATGATGAAATCTAAGGAGAGGAGGAAGAAATCAAAGGTGACTAGCCACTGGGCAATTATATCTATTATTGATAATTTTGCGAACTGTCACCATCCTCAGCTTTATCAATTTATATCTTGTCTTCCTGCTGCATTTGTTTCTTTTTCTTCAGCTTCTTCTTCTCTTGCTTCTTCTTATTTTTAGGATTTTTTGGTGTTTGCAGATTCTTTAAATATTTCATGCTGAGTGGCTTAACCTTGTAGTTGCTGAGTTGTTGAATGAGTTGCTGCTATTCGTATGCTTCCATCTTGATCATAATGTTCTCAGGCTTAAGGTCTGTATGAATAATGTGGCATTGCTAATGAAGATAGACAAGCCCAAGGAGCACATCCCTTGTGATTTTCTTTATTAGCCATAAGGGCATACGCCTGTCTTTATATTAGTAGTGTTGGATCAAGTCTAGCAGATTAGGACCCATCAACTCGAATACACTACACATATGCTTCCCATGAATGCCATAATGAGCAAAATTATCCAAAAGGAGTAATGGACGGCAAAGTTTGCTATTTACTTGAGAGGAGTGCTCCTGTTACATTTGGGATAGAAACAAAAGCCATTATGGGTCGCTTTCGTGCTTTTGTATTTAACTCAGCATCTACAACTCATCCAGTGCTGATTCAGTATGAGTATCTTTACTGCGTTGAATTTTCAGTGCCGCGTACTCATGTCCAATTTATTTGTAGACCAACCAAACTGTTGAAAAGTGACCCCATCCTAGTTTTTGGACTACTGTGTAGACACCCTTAAATTTTTATCCTGAGTAACAAACAAGATACCAAGTGCTACAGGATGATAGCCATCAGTACCATAGTCTGCATAGTCCTCGCATTCTGACTACTGTTCGTATTAATCTGCCTCCATAATACTAATGAATTAACAAAATGAAAACAGAAAAATCAGCTTTTCTCATAAGTTGAACTGTATCTCAAAGGTGATAGTATGAAATGATATGGAAGTGGTTATCGAGTCAATATAAAATTAATTATGAAGTTTATCATTAGTCTAAAATCGCCATGATAAAGTCCGAAGGAATGATACAATAACATGGGAAAGAGCAAATTGATGCTTATCCATTTACGAGGATTAAATGTGCGGATATATTTCCGATGGCATTTATTTAAATAATTAATTGTAATCCTCATGAAAATTTATAAATTTGAGTTCATCTTCTCTGTTGTAGTAATCTTTAGCACGTAACATACCCTTAACTCAGGCTTCTTTACCTCACAACTGCTCATCTAGAAATTGAAGCTCAAATTGTGTAATCTGGCATACCTTTGGTGGCTTCTGAACATCAAGATACTCATCCAAAGACAACTGATTAAGACGATCATCCGATAGATGACTATAGTGATTAAATGGAAGAATAGTAATCATCACCTTAATAAAGAGATTAAAAGGATCCTCATCACTCTAAAATTCCAGGGGTAGGACTCAGTATTGTATTTATCTTCGGCAGCTTACTATACGGAGCTCTTCTCAAATTATTCAGTCGAATTATTGGTGTACTCTTTATCTGATTATAGATACCCTATAACCCTCTACTACTCATTTCAGGTATTTTACTAGGGATAAATTTTTAGCATCTTGGTATTATTGGACAAGCCACTCACCTCATAAGTGGGCTTAATCCAAATGCCATTCTCGCTATCTTTTTACCTTGCCTTATCTTTGAAAGTGCCTTCAAGACTGAATGGCACACTTTCAAAAAGATGGTCGGGCAAAGTCTAATAATGGGAGTGTTTTCTTCAATCGTGAGCGCTTCTTTGATAATGATCATTATGAAAGTGTTCATAGATCAAAAGAATGTAATTATATTTTAAATTAGATATACTCCTGGCACAACGCGTTGATGCTGGGCAGCATGCTCACTTGCACTGACATTCTCTCCTTTATGCATAAACTTAAACGAGGAGGAGTTCCTCAAAAATTGACATCATTGATTTAAGGTGAATCACTGTTTAATTATTGCACCTGTGTGCTAATTTTCCAATTTATGCAAGTATCTATTTTGCAATTTAGTATATCGCCGATACAAAGGAGGAGATCGATCCTTGGGTCTACTTTCAGCTATTTTTGGAAGAAGTACTAGGAGGTATTATTTTCGGAGTTATCACTGGATTTATTGCAGTGTATTGCATCAAAAGAATGATATATGATGGCATTCTGGTAGTCACACTCTTGGCCATTTTCTGTTACTCCATTTATCTCATCGCAGAGTTCAGCAAAGTTAGAATTTCAGGAATCATCTCTCTCGCTATTTTCGGATTATACATGAATGCTTTTGGCAAAACATGGCTTTTCGGAGAAACTTAAGAATATGTGGCTACTTTCTGGAGTTACCTTGTTTTTGTTGCCGAGACCAGTATCTTCATGATTGCTGGAGTGCTGGTTGGTGCTAACGTGATTCATTTTCAATCAGGAGAAATCGATATCTATCATGAATTGGTTATAACCATCTACATTTATCTTTGTGTTGTGCTCATTAGATTTGCCTCTATCGGTGTCTTCTATCGATATTTAAGAAAAATGGGAGATGGCCTTAACTGGAAATAAATCATTGTCTTGACTTTTGCAGGCCTAAAGGGGGCTATTGGAATTTCATTAGCCATGCTTGTCTTTAAAAATAACAAATATGATGTCATTGTGAGCAGCCTCATCATGATGCATGTGACTTGCAATTCGCTGCTCACTCTTATCATTCATGGCACAACGACTAACTTGATCGTGAAAGTACTGGGAGTGTCATCTCTGAAACGAGTTGAGTATAAATTCTTTCAAGAGTACTTGCATTCTTTTGTTGCTAATATCTTATAGCGAAAGGATAAATTAAAATAGTAAAAGAGTGTAGGATATGAGATGATTCAATGGGAAGATATATAAAAGCAAATTGGATTACCTGACTATGATCAGATGGTCAAAGTTACTCAGGAATTGGTGAATAACAAGCAATACATCGAAGACAGTAAATTTGAGAAAAGCCAGCTGTTCAAGCTTTAAAATGTGCTCAAGGACTATCACCATATTCCTTCTGATTCCATTGCAGAACTTCTCGATTAAAAAAATGCACAATTTGATCTTTAAGTTTAATACAGAAAGCGATTTTTGAAGGATCTCATCACTAAGTATTGGTAATTTCATGAAAATAATTTCACAACACCTGCTGCTCTCATGTTGCTGATCCAATCAGCTCACTTCGATTTGGATAAGGAGACGGAGGAGATATAAAGTTGGAACTGGATAAAAAATTAAATATCTTTTGTGATGCGCATATTCTCTTAGTTGATGAAGCTAACTTTCGTCAACGAGCTTGCCAAATCTCACTTATTTTAATACGTATCTTTTTGCTACGACGTGGTCAGCTCTTATATCAAAGCAAACGAGCAAGTAAGAGAAGAACTGGAAGATTTTTATGATGCCAGCGAGAAGAAGAACAAAGAGGAAGAATCGCATATTCTTCGAAATATTCTGAAGGAAAGTGAAGAAAATCAGAAATAGGCATAGTTTTTCCTTATCAACTACCTCGAACCTAGCTTCCCTTAAATTGAGAAATAAGTGAAGACCAGGAAAGTGTCCTTCTTTATTCTACACACTTTCAAGGGTATCTTTCATTTTATTTAGACGTAATTGATAAAAACAACTAAAACGGGCAGCTCGAGCCTAATGAATACGAAATGCTAAATCAAATCATCGACAGCAAATCTTTAGAGCTCAGTCTGTTTACTCCGCAGTGGGAAGAGACAAACCTTTATCAAATTTTGAAAGAAAATCCCCTTTTCAGATTAATACCTGAACCAGTACTTCACTTGATTGCAAACGAATTAGCTGAATAATATACCTTTGATGCCAACGAAAGGATCATGGATAACTCATAAATTGCCAAATACTTCTATTTCGTGAAAAAGGGCGGGTGCACTGTCGAATTTACCAACTAAAAAATGGTGTACAAGCAACCTATGCTTGCTGGTCAAGTTTTTGGTTTTGAATCGCTCTGTACGAATACTTATCATTCTAAAGCCACAGCAAATACAATGGCCGAAATCGTTCAGGTAAAAAAGAGCCTAATGACTAAAATATTTAACACATTTCCGCAGTTTTAATAAAGATTTTGGAAAGAACACATCTTCTAATGCTATAAAATGTTCGTAAAGAAGGATGATATCACGTATAGCATCAGTCATGTGATGAAGGAAGAGTTGATGGAAATGATCGACCATTTCAAATTATAAAAATTGGATCCGGCTGAAATATAATGCAATACCAAAGATATGATCTTCATTCGAGGATATGTTGAAATTGTCAACAAAGAGGAAGGCTCGGCAATGGCTATTAAAAGTGCTTGCAAGATAAAAGAGGGAGATAGGAGATCGGCACGATCTTTGAATGCAAGCAATATAGAAATCGCAGCTCCTTTCGCCTTTATCAGCAGAAGCGATGAACTATCTATAAAGATTAGAGATCCTTCATACTTTTTGATAGGAGATCTGGATTACTCCAATTTCGATAAAATATCGTCGCGAATGAGTCGAGGAGGAGGAGGAGCGAGAGGAATGAATCCATGCAAGAAGATGTCATCCTTTTCGTGATATAAATGCCATCGTATATTGAAAGATAGTTATGGATTACCTCTATGTTGAGAAGTTGTTTAATTTATGGTTAACTAATCATTTCATCGATTTAAAGTTATAGAAAACCATGAGAGCCAGATCAGCCATGGTCAGAAAGGCAGCCACCATAGATAACTAAATGGATCATCAAAACCAAAAGAACAAAATGCTCGATTAGGACAGACGCTTATTCTTGAGACAAGCTGAAGAAATCAAGGAAAAATATCAAGAAGAAATTGATAAACTCAAGACAGAAAATAAAAAATTAAAGTCCATTCGAGACTAGTTTATCGCCAATAAGAAGAACAAATGTGTACTTTCGCGCACAGGCTACAACTCAACCGGCTCCGAGAGTAAGCTTGGCCTGACTATGACAGACGAAAACTATCTTAGAATAATGCTGGACAAAGAAAAGCATGAGACCAAAATCAAAAAGAATATGCTATTCACTCTGCAGGATAAGTTAAAAGAAGTGGAAGATAGCAAGCTTGGATATATTGAAGAAAATCCAATGATGAGGACGATTAGAATTCTGTAGAATCGATTAGATAAGGTCATGATTAAGTATAATGAGGCCCAGTCCATACAGCAGACGTATGAGCAGGTCGTCAAGAGATTGAAGTAGGAGAGAGTCGGTTACGATAGTCAGTTGGCTGCCATTTAAACGTGCCTCAAGGGCAAAGAGCATGACTTTTAAGAGCTATTGCTTTTAGCTCATGATGCTACTCATGCAAAGGAAGCCGCTTTTGGTTAATTGAAAAGATTTGAGCAACGAAAAATCACAGTTCAGGAAATGCGATCAAAATACGTGAATGAGAAAAAGGACGAAATCAACAAGGACGTTCCTCAAACTTCAGAAGGACCAGTAATGGGTGAAAGAAGTACATTTAATGCCAAATCAAATGTAGTCTTTGGGGTCAGCTACAAGAATGATGAAAATTATCAACGCCAGGAACTCAATGACTACGAAGATGCATTGAGAAAACTAAAGGAAGTAACTGGAGTTATTGACGCCAATTAGATCATTCAAAAATTTAAGACCCAAGGGCTGACCACTCACTCTCTAGAAGAGCTGCAGGCCAATTACTCTAGACACTTAGAAGAACTCAAAGAAGAAAGAGACGTATTGAAGAAAAGACTCGAGGATAATAAATTTGTTAAAGAAAGAGATGGACCAGAGAGGAGAAGACTCGATTAAATTGAGCAAGACTTAGCAAAGATAACCAATCAGTTTGAAAGGACCAACATCAAATATTCCAAATTGTCAAGCTCCATGATTAACATCAAGGCCGGAATCCAACATTTGTCGGAAATGACTGCCTTCTACCGCCGAGAAGGGGAGATACAAAATGGATCACTATAATAAGATTTAAAAAATTTGAACTAAAAACTGAGAAGGATGTACGATGTGGTTAAAAATGACCCTAATTACATGAAACATAACTACCGAGCAAGTGCAAATGCCATCCAAGCATTGATGAGCGACCAAAACGAGAACAAAACAATAGACGCTTTGAACCTCTAAAACTAAGATGAAGAAGATCAAGACTGATATATTTTATTTCATCATATGCAGTTATAGTTAGATGTGTTTCACCCTATATTAGTAGTTATAATAAACGCAAAAGATGGAACAATCCACCCTAGAAAAGAAAAACAAGAAAAATTTGAACAAATTGAATTCGATAATTAGTGAGTACGAGACCAAACTTGATGTTAGAGTTAATCAAGTGGTGTATTAAGTAGTTTTGGTTCCATGCAGATGATAAGCTATACCAAAAAAGTGAGCGATCCACCACTGCAGCCAGTCATTGACACTAAAAGAACAGAGTATTACAATGGCACCAAGCAAACTGGTAGGGAAAAAACCAAAAGCCTATCTTATCATACTGATCTTACTTTTCTGCATAATACCACGCTGCAATAGGAAATTTCACAACTTAAGGGCACTTTCAAACAACTTCAGTCCAGCAAACTCATCTATGATGAGGGAAGGCCAGTAGGCAACCATGGAGGAGCAAAACCCAAATTTATAAAACGAAAGCCAGACATACTTCCCAAATAAGTGAGACTGAATCCATTCTGCTAGAAAAATGCAATAAAAGCCTATGAACTGGACAAGGGGTTGTTATCATTAATTGAAAAAGGTAAAATTGGGAAAGATGTGAATATAATCACTGCCTTTGAAAAAGGAAAACCTGTTTTGCAGACGCAAAAGGCTATTTTCCATCAGGGAGAAGAAAGATTTGCTGAGTTGGAAAGCGATAAAAACTCACAACCTCAAATTACTGAAAATATGATCAAAGATACTATTAAAAAAGCAAATAAAATGAATTTTGGAGAACCTCTCTCTTAGGAGAATTGGGCAATTACTATGCCAAAGGAGTCAGAAGGCAACATCAAGAAATATGTGCCTCCAAAATAGGAAAAAATACCTTATATCGAATTCAAAGAGCAAATATTTATCAAAATTGTGCACTACTAAGTTTCCTTAGACGTCAACATGACAAATGTTATCAGAAAGCATTTAGAGTATAAATGCTAGATCCGACAAATCCTCAAACATATTATTCAGGTTATGAAGATATACTCAATCTAGATTGGCTACGCTGACAGTTCTAAAATATTGTAATTTGTGACTCGATCCAATAGACTTAGCAAATAATAGCTGCTGAGCTGTTTGGCAGGATAGGCCAAAAAGAGAAATCTAAAGTCACTCAAAACTGTTCGTGGGCAAAATCAGAAATTAATGCTAGCTCTGGATAAAGTGAAAAGTTGCCTAAAATTTAATATTTAGCGAAAGTAGTTTTTGAAATATCTCAAGAAAAAACAAATATCAAATCGAATATACTGGTGGGCAGTCAGTTGCTGGACTGTTAAGAAACATAAAGAACTGATAAAATCGAAAAGAAGATAGGTGGAGTAAGCGTACACAACCCTTCAAAAAACCTTTCCGTCCAAATTCGCAAAAATGTAGTCATAAAAACATTACTAAATTCATTTAATAAATTAAATTTTACGGGGAAAATAAAATTATAAAGAGTTTCTTAACATCCAAATTACACGTATCTTTAACTTAAAAAGTGTGAACAAGTTTATTATTTATCTGCTGCCTTATGCTCTCAATGACTAAGCAATTAACTACTATTATAAGATCATGGAACTGGAAGAAATACCCAATTTCAAAGACAGAGTAACATTCATAGAGGTAGATCCCAACAATATCTTCAAGCACAACATGGACTTATCTACTAAATTATACTATAATAGCTAAACTCTCAGAAAACTTAAGAAGAAAATTAAAGACGTTCCATCTTATCTGGTGATTAGCTACCCTTCATTAGTGGATGTTAAACTTGCTGCCTATCTCAATATACCCATACTTGGAGGCAATCTCATAGAAACACTCAAACTATAAAACAGATCAGAATTAGATAGATTTCATATGACTGTGATGGAGCGCCATACAATATTAGATTCAGGACATCAAAGTCTAATATCCCTCTCAGATGAAGTTATTAAATATTGTCAAAATGTCAAATAAACTACCAAATTCATAATAAAAATAAACGGAAAGTATCGAAGCCACGGACTGGCTCTGCTAAACTTTCCTTTCAGTTCTCTTCCAGAGATGTACCACAATACAACTCTGATCAGTCAGCATTCAACGGTTGATGAATTCTATCATGAGTTAATCAAATTTGGGGGTATTGTTGAAACTTACTAGTAATCAGTCAGTGTTGTTGGAGTCGTAATAAGCATTTCCCTGACAGGAGAGATCAAAGTGATTGGAAATTTCTAAAAAATATCATCAGGTTTTATTAATATAGGCTTTATCTTTCCCCAGAAGAAAATAGAAAACAGATGGCTTTTCTAAAGATCCAAAAAAGTAGGAACTAAACTGTATTAGTATGGACATTTTGGCTCCGCCTAACTGACTTTTTATATTAATGATATGCAGGAAATTTATCTTTAGAAGGTGCAATGCTATTTGACTCATCTCGGTAGTTCTTTATTCTACTATAAGTTTCTTTCTGAAGGAGAACTCACAGAAAACGGAGACTACTTGGCCAAAATTATGGATATTGAAGAAAGAGGAGGGGCTTAGGAATAAATTATTACTCTATAGGCAAGGTTTTTCTGCTATATTCCCTTTCTGCTCCACTTTGGACTGTCTGATAGGCAAGTCAACTCTTTTTTCCAGCTGTGCAGGATGGGCGGAGTGTCCTTCGATTTGTAAAATAAATACGGGGCTACTTTCATTCTGTTAGGGTCTCTAAAAAGTTCAATGGGACTAATAACAACAGCGAAGGACAAGCGTGGGGCAATAAAGATAATGCTAAAGAGTATATAGTTCCTCTTAAAGCAAAATTCTCACAATATGTCAAGCCAAACCCTACAATAGAAATAAATTCGTATGAAAGAGAGGTAAAACATATTGAACGTAAAGGAGAGATTAGAGTAGATTTGATAAATCCAATTAAGTTTTAAATATTTATCTGAATTATCGATAAATTTGCATTTATTCAATAACAATAACATATGAGTAGATGGGGTAGTCAGAGAGAAGAGGAATCGTCCACCATCGATATAGAAACACTTCTAAACTAAAAAAAGTCTGCAGTTGAACTTATTCAAACTCAACAGTTTATGGACGAGGTCAAAGGTAACAGTACCAAATTTACACAACTGTAACAATCAAATTTATTCAGAATCATTCAACCAAATTATAGAAGCATCCTTTTCGATATTATTGATATTGCGCTCAACCCCAATTTATACAAACTAAGTCATAACTAACCACTTAATACTCAACTCACCCATAATGCTATTTAAATACTTTCAAACCTCAGCGAAGAATTTGTAATCAATGTATTTGGCGAAGACGTCAAAACTTAAGACTAAGTGATTCAGAACCCCACAGACTCTCCTATTCTATAGTATATTTTTAGAATCCTATTTCAGTAGGATGCGTAGGAGACTAGTTTGGCCTACCTCGTCAAACTGATCACTCCCTTCATTTACCAGCGAGCAGAAAAGGTAATTAAATGATTATTTAGATGTTAGTGATACTAAATGGAGAAATTAGCAAAGGATTAGTAAATTATTTTTGGAGCAAATCAATTTGCTAACTGGTAGGAAAAGCTTTATAAGCTGAAGGGTAACACGATTTTTACTAATCGTTGAAGCTAAGCTTGGTCAAAACTATCTGTGAGTCAATTTATGTTGAGTAAAACGAGCTGAGAATGGAGGGACTTATATAAAGCTTTGCTGAATTTCTTGAAGGTTTAGTTGAAAAACATGAGGATAAATACTAAAAATCGAAGTTTAGTAGCCTCATTAAAAATATTGTGGCACAAGCATAAAACTTCGATTTTCTCATTAACCTTCTTCAAAAATACCCTGAAAATCATAGAATTAAAACAGATACTTTACACTGTCTAGAAGCTTATCTACGAATACATTTGCCTATTAAATAACAATAAGGCTCAAAAGTATCCAATTAATCTAATAGCGAAGTCAACAAGGCAATAAGGGTCAGTGAAAGTTTCCTAAATTCTTTGAAGTGCGCTTTTTAAAAAATACATATCAGGAATTTTATTTCTTAAGTTCGTAAAATATATATGATTTAGGGCTATAAATAGTATATTACTATAAGCTAGTAAAGATATTAATAACCGTTGAGCCACAGCTCACTAAATTTATACTGACAAAAGAGTTTCTGATTTAAACTTTGAAAATAATGTTAAATGATCCCGATAATAATATCTTACATAACTACCAGAAAGATGTGCTAGTTTAAGGAGTGAAGCAATCCACATAGGTTTATCAACTTTTAAAAGATGAAATTGGGTTACATTTAATTTTGAGGGACAATCTGACTGATGAAATCAGCAAGAAAGGATTTGAAAGCCAGCTTTTCTTGATTGGAGAAGCTATTGAGTTGAAAACTAAAGAGAATCAATCCTTTTGTAAGCAATTTGTCATTTAGCCAATAGTTGGAGTGACATTGAGGAAACAATCAAACACAAACGATAATTTTATTCTACACTTATAGGGGGTGATCCTCGGAACTGTAATGAAGATAGATGGAGTAACTATGAGGGAGAAATTATGTAGTGTAAGGAATAAGTAGTGTAAGTTAACTATCACAATGAGTTGCTTTCCAGTAAGGTTCCTTTTTCATGTACTCCCAAACTTGATGAGTTGGGGGGAACTGAAGTATTGAGCGAGGAGGGCGATATTCTTGATGAGCAAGGAGAAAAGAAAAATGATCATTATTTTGATTTGTAGTTGCCTTTAGATTCTGACAAAGAGGAGGATAAGTTTGTATCTAAAGAATCTCTGGAGTTCAGCAGCAGTTAAAATATCATAATTAGGATAAATTCTATTAACCAAGATTTCTAATCAAATCCTCTCTTGTCATTAGAGCCAACAGTGCCCATTCAGGAAGAGTCTGACGATGGCAAATTATAAAAATAAAATGAAAAGCAGGAACTGTTTATTTCATTGGTTATAGAAGAGGATCAAAAGCCTCAGTAGTAAAAATAGAAATTATATGTTTCTGAGGAGATAGAGTTTATTGAAATAGCCAGTCCTACATATCTACATTCCATTCCAAATGAATAATTTGGCCATAAAATTTAACAAAAGCAGTCTCTCGTTCAAATTCTTTTCAGCTCTCAAGCATAATCCTTAAGTTTTGAAGGGTCGGGAAAATTGTAGTAAAATTTTGATGAATAAATAGGAAATTAAAAATTAAAAAGCTCCAATATGTCGTAAGAAGTTAAGAAATCAACAAAATCATCCAATCTATAAAAAATGGTGACCTCAGCTAGAGATGAAGTTGAAATAAGGATCAGTGTTAACTATGATCTACCACTTCGAAACAAGTGATTTTATAACCTTTTATTATGAATTGTTTGCAACTAAGGCATCTCTATCAGTTCACTGTCAGATTGCAAGACAATATTTGAAAATAGAAGAAATATTTAGTGATTTAAACTCGAATATTGCTGTGTAGATATATGAAGTTGATTCACCATTATAATAGTAACTTTAGAATGTTCAAGCCATCGCTAAAGCGCTCGAAATTATAGCAAATCCAATTGTATTCTCATAGAAAGGAACCCCCACATTATCATCATAACAAGTTGCTGACGGGTCTGCCATCAAACCAAAGATATTAATCTCTTCCAAGTTGTATTATCCCTACTTCATTGTTCGTACCATCTCAACAAAAGCAAAACTCATCTGTTCACCTCTTCAATCCTCTCAATTACGAATGGAAGAATTATCCAGAGCATATTCAAGATAAACTGCAGATGAGAGAGGAGTCTTAAAGTCGCGGGATTGGGTACTACAAGGAATATATTTGGTATTTTCACTCTAACTAAATTATCTTAGAGCACACTATAACCAAAAAGCATAAAATTTTATGGCTTCAGCATAGGATCGACTCTTTGGCAGTGGGAGAAATTGAAAATAGTTCATTGCATTTGAAGAGTCGGCAGTTATTCATCGTTGCAATTGGTGTTTAAAACATATTGCATCTCTATGGCATTGAGAAAGATTCATTAAATTTGACTGATTTCAACTTCAGTCATGAAATAATCAATTCCAGACTCATACAAAAGATTAAATTTGTGAATAAGAATGAAATAGTTGTTGGTACTGACACTTGCAACTACTGTCATATTGATTTTTCAGAAGAAATGAAGATTAGACAAGTGAAATTGCCTCTTTTACAACAGATATTGCCATATATGCCTCTTATCTATCCTTCTGTCAACTATTTCATTTAGGATATCCAAATACAGGGAAATATTATTTATTCATTAGTGCGTGAATAGCGAAAAACGAGTTGGTTGAGCATCAATGCTAATAAAATTATCAACAAGTTCACTAGATAGAATAGGTAGCCTCAATACATCATTGAGTCCAAAAAGGTACAGATATTGGAAATAAACAAAAAAAATAATTCCATTAAGCACATCCATCAACTCACAGAAGATGACTTGATTAAAAAATTGATGCTCACTAACCCAGAGTTTGAAAATTATTCAAGGATTGATGATTTTAAGATTGTTTCCATTTGGCTGAGTAAACAGGTAGACCAAGAGGGGCTGTTGTCTATTGTCACAAAAGGAGGATATTTCATCACGATTAAAAAGGGAGAACATCTTAATTTCGCTAAAACTCCAGTATTAATTCCAAAACCACGTTCGATTGTATTAGTTGGTTTTAACATCTAAAAAAAAGACTAGGCTAGCGAATAAATTGGGCGTTCAAATATGGTAAAGGCCTCTTTAGGATTGGGAAATCTTACTCTTATGAACGACTCTGTTTGGTACCTAGACGAGGGTATTATGGAAGTAGTAAAATGTTAATAAATAATCGGATAGCTTGTTGAACTTAAAGGGTCGGTGCTGGATGGAAAGAAATGGATAATTCTAACAAAAATGGGCTACTATATTGTAAAAAGATTGCAGCCTCGATAGATCTTTCTGAGCTATTTGTACGTTAAAAATTATATGGTTAGCAATTAACCATAAAAATCTTGGAATGACTAAACAAACTTCAATTTATTCCTGTAAAATTTCAGCAAAATCGTTGGGTATTAAAAAATTTGCGAATTCTTAATATAGATATTCTTATTCTAAAAATTACAATTTTCAATAGCCTAAATTCTATTGACAAGAATTAGAGATGAGTTAAAAGGATCTCCCAGTAGGGATTATAGGGACTGGAATTATGAGTTGGATGTCAATTAAAGAATTAAAGTAATTGAGGTTAATGAATAATTTAGAAGCGAGTGTTGGAGATTTTTGCTGTAGTTACAGTTTAAATCAGCTAAAGTTGAAACTCAAACGCTGGTGCCAAAGAATATCAGTTGTAGTGCCTACTGGTATGGTTTAATAAATGTTTTCAATCGGATTGTCAAGGACATACTGAACATCAAACCAAGTTATCTCAAGCCGAGTCTTGGCAAAATATAAAAAATCATACAACTTCTCGAAAGACTATCTCTCTTTTTCATTTAAAAACGAGAAAGAGAGAATCGCTACTCTCAGAACTATCAAGCCAGGAAAAAATAAAGCTATACCTACAGAGGAGTCAATGCTAGATTCGAGATGTTATCTTCAAAGCAGTCGAAAAAAGAGTAGGAACATAATGAGTCAACGATTGATTACTCAAACATATTAGCTAATAACAGAATCATTAATGAGAGCAATACAAAGCTAGAAAATATCATTGACTTTTCTATTGGCAAAATTAAGGCCATAGCCATCGTCTTTATGTTCTTATCAGATTTCAGCGAAAATGAAAATCTTCCGAGTTTAGAGGAAACCATTAAATTTAGAAAAAATCAACAGATTATGAAAAAATATTTGATTGCTCGAGTTGACGATAAGAAGAAGCTGCAATAATTCGCTTAATCTCTTCCTGAACTTGAAATTTGGAGAGATCTCAAATTTATGAATTGGTACGACTTCATTTCAAAGATGAAAAAAGTTGATGAGATTAATCTGACTGAGGTTGCAACTTTCATATCATCCCAGTATTTTCCAAAAACCCTACAACTTTTGGAAGGCAAATGCGATTTGCAAACTGATTTACTTCTTCTCTACTGGGATTATCTCTGTAGTGAGCTCGAAAGCATGTCTAAAATGCAGGAAATAGGTAATCTTATTTGTATGTTTAGAGTCAAAACGTGAAGACATATTTGCAGATGAGAAGAAAACAGTATTTGAGCAAAAGAGAGAGTTTATTTGCAATGAGATTAAGTTTATATAAACTTCAGTGCGCATTTCCATCACAAATGGCCTCAAAGCTTACATGACTAGTAACGAGAAAAACTATAGTAAAGTTGAAAATATGATTAATGCCATAGTTCAAATTGTGGCTGCGCATGATGATACCAGCCTCAATGCTTATCTGGAGGCAGAATTGACTCAATTCGGCATCTCATAGAAGTTGATAATGTTTAAATCTCTGAAAAAGAAACCAGTTAAAATGATTCCTGCCTGGCAGGCTCTACTCAAGAGGTAATCAATAAAATCCTAATCAAATAAGAAGCGATAGCTGCTCAGTAACTTCGAAACATACCTTCTATAAACTTAATGATTATCTATTTTATAAACTTTTAGTATTGCTTATAGATCAAATATTTTATCCGTGGGCTAATTTCACAATTAACTTCAACTCCTCACGAATGTTCATGCTCTCCTTCTCCAGTAGCTACGTTCCCTTCCTTAATTAAACTAAGGGTGCTTTGAATGGCGAAAAAGGGATACCTTGCTATTGAGGATTGATGTTCTCGATCTTATTGACTTGATGAAATCGTAGCTTTGTCATTTTATTTGAAATTTGCATCTTAATGTACTTTATCTTTTAAGTTAGAGATTCCATTTCTGTTTCCTGCACCGGAGATACAGATTTATACATATACATCTGATTCACCAGTTTTTCTCTCACGTTTAAAAGACTTTTCAATAATTTTTGATTTCGATTCTTTATCTTGAAACATCTCTCCTTGATAGAATCGCTCGTTACACCTCTATTTGGGCATTATTGTTCTCGTTTAATAAAATCACTCTCTTTGCAAGCCTCATTTATCTGTTTTAAAGCACTTTCCTGAATTATTCCGAGGTAAATAATCAAATTTTGAAGCTATGATTGGTTCAGCAACTGATTTATGGTATCAAGATTTTGTTAAATATGTTTGAGGCTCATCTGTTGCTGATATTGTTGCAGATTGGGAGATTGCTGCTGGTTCTGCTGGATTTGATTTGCAGGATTGTATAAATTGAACATGAAATTATAATTGACTGACTTGAACTAAAAGTCAATTTTGAGAATTATATAATAAATGCTAAATGAATTTAATTTATTTGTTTACAACCTTGTAAAATTCTTTTTTTATAAGATTCACTTTCTTTATTTATAGGCTATGAAATTAAACAGACTATCAAATATTTTTAACATGATAGCCTATTTAAGCATTAGTCTTAAAATTACTGTTGATCTTTGGAATAAAGAGTTGGAATATCATCATATGAACAAGTAGTGCATGCATCAAGCAAAATATAAATCATAGCATTTGGAAATTGTCAATGGCTTGATTCCCACCACCTTCGAAATCTTTTAAATGCTCTCATCCCCAAATCGAAGGAAGATAGATCCTGCAATTGTTCTTGGATTTTATCCTCCAAATTGGATTTTTTTAATTTGTTATTTGACTTCGCTCTTTTTAATCCGTATTTTTCTGCTGAATTTGTCAATGTAATACTCAATGTTATGCTTGAGTATTTTTGTGTTTTTAGAACTAAATATTCCTTGTGCCTTGTTAATGACCTTAGTCCACTCATCGTCACTGAACTTAAAATATTTCTTTATCAGATCTTCAGCAAATACATCTTTTTCCAAGGCAGAACAGGCGATGGCGTAAGCTGACAGCTATTTTTACGATATGCTCTCTTCCTTTTACTGTGCAAGGATTAGGGCTTTGTTGAAGATAGCCTCACAGTACCCTAGAACAAAACAACAGTTTTTGATAGTTTTGTAGTTTTTGGTTTCTGTCCTTTCCGGTTCGCTACACCGAGATGTTTGCTCCGAAAAAGGGACTTCGTCTGTTCTATCAATGATATCAAAGGAGACAAACGAGCATTATGAAATTTGACAAAATTTTCCATTGTGCTTGGTAATGACTGAGTTTGATAAACATTTCGGACACTACATACTTCCTTCTCTCTTTTGATAAAATAATACAGTTTTCATTCTTGCAAGAATTTATGAAATCTCAATCTGATTAATTCTGAAGCTCTCATCAGTTGTTTTGATTGAGATGACATATTTTTTCTTGCAAGAATATTTGTTGTTATCATGATTTCATTAATTTTTATCATGGTAATTATCTCAAACAATTCCTTTCCGATAAAATTTGAGAGGGATAATAATTTGAAAAAAGCAAAAACCATATATTATGATTAGTATTCATTTGTTTTGATATAAATTACTCAATATGATACGTTTTATTTATGCAAAGTTTAATCGAATCAATTGGTTGTGCATTCTTTAATTCAGGTTTTCTCTCTTCTTTAACTTCTATACATTTCTGAGGCTTCATAGTGAAGAAAAACCTCAGATTTTAAATATCCTCCGGAGTTAGGGTTCTCTTTCAAAGAATTTTAGCGCTTAGTTTTGTATTAATCAGTGAGTTATATATTTCGGTGTCTTTCTGTCTTGCAAGTTCCCATTCTATTCTAAATTATTTAAATTCTATAAAACATTCAAATTACATATTTATTTTTTAGATTTATTTTGGTTTGTTTTAATTCTGTCAGATATTTTATTTGGCAAGCCTTAATCAAGATCTATATGAATATGTGCTTATATATATATATTTAATCACTAAAAATTCCTAAACTTAATCTTTGAATTGAATCTTATTTACTCTCAAGATAAACTATAAAAATCGATTAAATCAATGATAATTGCTAAATTGATGAAAAAAATTAAATTTCAATAAAAAAATAGAAATAAATAAAAAAATTTCTTCTCCTCAGCTCTGTAAAATGATTAAGTAATAATATTGAGCGTGCCAATTAACATTTGGAAGTTATTAATTTTCGATTATCATCCTTTAATATTTTTCATTTAGTCGAAGGAGTTACATAAGGATTTGCATTTCCTGTAGTTAATTCAAGTTTTGTGTAGTCTGCTTCTTTCTTTCGCTTATTTACTATTGCAGCTATAATTCCTCCAATCACCAGAGCAATAGCAATAGCAATGATTAGCCACCAATACCAAGCCAAGGAATCAGATGAGGCACATGTGGGCACGGTCCCTACGAGCTTGGATAGTAGACCTGCCAGCACTGATCGCATGGACAGTCATAAGTAAAGGATTCTCCATCGCTGGCAATATAGGTACATGTATAAGTACTTCCCATTTTAATGAATAATTATTAAAGATGATATTTAATCACAACAATTAAATAAATCAAATCTCTTTTATAATCATTTTTAGATATTTAGATGCTTCAAGGAATTGATTTATCTTTTGTTTCAAAAAATATTTAATATTTGATACTATATTTTTGCAATTATCCTTTGATAATATTGGAGTTTGTAGCCTATAACGATATCTAATCATAAACTTCAATTCCATCATTAATAACCCATGAATTGAAAGTTAATCTCTGTAAATTCTGTCAAAATAACAAGCATGAGTAAGATTGTAACAATTCTTTTCCATTGCTTATATGACGATCTAATTCATTTACAAATTTACAATCTCCAAAAGTAGTAAAAAAAAATATAGACCCTTTATTAAAATGTAGAAATAGTGTTCTTGTAACAATTGAATGGCCTAAATAAAACAAAAAGATTAAAGGATATTAATTTTTATTGTAACCACAAAAGATATATTTATTAGAGAAATATGATTTGGTTATTTCACAAATGTGTTTTTATTTTTTTCTGCAGTTAAAGTAGTCATTAATTCACCAATATGAAGAATAAAGAATAATCTTAATTTGTTTTATTATCATCTGGAAGTCGTAGCCATTTCTGCCAAATTTGATCGGATTTATACTGTTTCGATATTTACATCGTATAATCTTCCCCTTGTTTTACCAATTGTTTTTCTCATCGAATAATCATGCAAATATTTTGGAATGCATAAGATTTGTCCGCAGCAGAAGACACTACCTCCATAACCAACCCAATGCCCACAAATGCAACATTCTTTTCCTCTAAAGTGCTCCAATTCAGGTGGTTGGCAAACCCAACAGCCACAACAGCAGTAGTTAAGCGAACATCCAGAAATTGCTCCACACTGGTTGTGCCAACATGTTCCAAGACAAGTCGTGAATTGACACATTCTTCCTGTTGAGATATAATTTTGGCTATATTTAATTTCACCAATAACATATAAATAACTCTTCTCTTTTCTAATTATCTTGTAAAAAGATATCAAATGCTGTTAATCAATTTTAATTTGGCTCCATTTGTTCTTGAAAGTAGATCAGTCAGTCAGTGGTCATCATATTTTGGTGATCTAAAATAATAATCAAGAAGATTTCACTTCCTTATAGATAATTTGCACAAATGAATCAATGGCAAACATTTTTAACCAATTTCATCAAAGATCCAATGGTAATAAGACAAGAATACTAACTGCCGAAAATATTGAGATCAATATGAAAAAGAATTGACTTGATATTGAATAGTAATAAGTCTGCCTCAACAGAGTATTGGATATTGAATATAAATGATACTCAAGATAAACAATTTTTTAAAATAATCTGTATTTGATAATCTTGAAGAATGTACAACCACTGTTTATCTCTCAATATTATTATTTTTAAATGTATGAACAATTACTCTTTATAATGATCATAATGCTGGACTGATGAAAGGCACTTAAAATGAGATTGGGAAGTATTAAAACCTTAACTCAAAATAAAAGAACTGCATTTGGATAATTCTTTAGTATCATCAAGGAAATTAGTTTGTCTTGGGGTCCAAGCATTCGACTGCTATTTATGGTTATGCATTTTCTTCAAAATAAAACAACTAGACTTAACATAAAAATTATATAGCAAATTGATAATTAGAAATATAAAATTCTAATATTAATTAATCATATATAATAAAGGATTCCCTCTCTTTAAATTAAAGCACTATTCTCACCATATTCGTCACTGAGCTACCACTTTCCGACAGCAGTTACATTTGATGACTCTTTTTGGAGAGATTTGTTGAAATTAAGGGATCACCCTATTTTGATCCATATTCAATTGCGTTGGTTCGGATTAGAAAAATTTTGCTTCCTTTGGAGAAGAAAGCCTTCAATTAAGAGAAGCCAGTGATAGTCATCTTGGACTCAAAAGCTGTGGAGTCATCCCCTGTTTATAATATTAATTAATTGAGGGAAAACATGGGAAATCAATAACTCAAAACAACTTAATAGCACACTTATAGCAATGTGGAAATGTTGTGTTCACTCACTCAAATGAGCTACAACTCTCCAAATTATTTCAACTTTAATCCTTTCTCCTCCATCTCCTAAGCATCTAATAAAGAAATTGGATCTTAAAATAATATGATTTAGGCAGATGTAGGAATTTCTATGGTAATGAATGAATCCAATGAAACAATTATTCTTTAGAAAGAAGCTGACTAAAAACAAAAGTGTTCCGCTATTTTATAACAAAATTAATCATCATAGAGAAATACAGGCCTAAATTTATCATATCTAGGGAAGACAAAACAAATTCAAAAAAGCTTGACCAAAATGGATAAAACATCAAAATGCAGGCAATTATCCATTTTTAACTCCAGATAGTCTATTTAAAGATCATAAAACGAAATTATAAATTAATAATATATAAGGGATCAGAATAATTGCAAATCCTATCATAAATTAGTGAAGAACTATCTTCTTTTGAATCAACTAGGGTATCTCATTGAACCCTATGAAAGTAAGTATCATACCAGATATTACTTTATTATCGCTTTACTGATAATCAAACACCATATAAATGCAAACTGGATCTCTTGCTATCAATAGATAGTGATGGAGGAGTTAAGTATCCAAGAAAAGAAAATTCAAAGAAAATTCATTTAAATCAATAAATTAAGTACAAAAATGAAGGAATCAGGGGCAAAGAAGTCAGATATTTCAGGATTATTGGCTAAAAAAATAAAATTAGAAAAGCAGATTGATCATATTGAAGTAATAAAGCATTAAATTGGTAATTACTCCTTGAGATCTTGCGCAGCATTTTTTAACAACAACATCGAGGAAGCTTTAAAAATCCTTTATCTGAAAGATGATCCAGTCATGAGAAAAAGATCCTATTATGAAAATGCAGTTTCAATTGTGAAAGAGGTTGAGCAAAAGATGCAGACTGAAAAATCAGTCATATGATCTAGAGTAAACTCATCATTTCTTTTAATTAGTGCTTTTTTATAATTGGATAGAGTCATATGCTACACTTTTGCAATATTTATAAATAGGCAAGCAAGATAATAAGTATTATTATACCTTTAGATATTTTGGATACAGAATGAACTTTTTCGAAAAGTACATTTCACTGTTCTAGAACTATCTCATTTCCAAAAATAAGGAGAATTTCATTCAGGAACTCAATGATCCCACTGAGAAAAATATTCTTCTGAGCTTTACTCAATCATCTGACATCAATAAACTTAAATAGAATATGACACGATTAGGATTTCCTTCAGAAATTCAGACTTTGTTGCTCGATCATCAATCAATAAAACACTTGAATACTATTTCTGAGTTCAAGACTGAAGATCCTATTTGTTAGACAATCAAACAAAAATTTTGCAATTCCAACTTTGAGTTTTCCAGGCCCACAACTATCTCATCTCAAGCCTCAAATAACGCTCAAATATCCAACCAGGATTTTATTCCTTCAAAATTAAGTGTAGAGTCATCTCTATAGAGCTATATAAGCAAAAAAATATAAAGCAAACCTCAATTTATCAAACAGTTAAGTGACTATGGAATTTCTAAAATTTCAGAGAATTCATTATTAGCATTACCTCTTAACGAAAGATAATATTTTCTGGAAAACTGTGGAATCCTTTTCCATTATAAATCAACTTTTATTGCTAAATTCTTATAAGCCTTTGAAGCTGATAAAAAAAAAATCAATCCTTTGTACAGATTGACAAGCAGCATCCTTTCTTGCTTGACAAAAGACCAACTGCTTGGTCTCAGTGAGACTATGCCTTTAATTTTTAATAATGAGGACTATATTTAGCTGTGGTTCAATCAAAAATATGCCGAAATAATCAAGAGATACATTAGTTCTTCAGAAAGTATCAGTAAGGAAGAAGCAATTGAAAAGAGATAGGCCTTTAAACTGATAATAGCTGAATTGGACAAGTATGCTCACTATCCAATTATCAAAACTTATTACAATAAATTAAACAGCTAGATTCTGGTTTTAGATATTGCCGTTAGTGATCCTCACTTATCCAGGCTTATATATTATCTGAGTACTACTCGCAACTTTAATCAGATTTAATAAAAAATAAATAAAAATTATTATTTTCAACGTGAAATATAATCCAAATCATCCAAATCGACTCCAGCATCATTCACTCCTAAAATTAGGTTTACCTTAGAATCTGATGAGTGGAAAACATCTCGGCTCGTTTAAGATTACATCATCAACCTATTTAAAAGTAATAACGATAATGAGGAAAGTATCAATCATCTCACTCAATATCTCCAAGAAAAGTATCTGAGAAAGTTAAATACAAGAGTAAAACTCATGAAAGGAAAGATTGTTTAAAATGCCCTTGACTATTTCGATCAAGATGAACTAAAAAATTTAAAGGAGAAAAAATAGATTAAATTGGCCGCTTTCAACAAAACTAAATATCAAGTAAACGATGATATAAAGCTTTAAGTGAGCTTGAAAAATGTCAAGAATATCGAAATCAAAGTTTATGAGCTGAACTTAAAAAAGAACTTACTCATCGATCATTCAAATATTGATGATTAAATCATTCTATCCTTCCTATCCCCGACCTCGATAGAGTATTTCGAAAATAAAATTGCAAATCCCTTCCAAGAGATCAATGCTTCAATTGAAATACAAAATATTCCCAAAAGAATCGGTGTTTTCATTGTTGATCTTCAAGGAGAGGGCATTACGAGTCGTGCAGTCATTAGAAAAGGAACAATTATCTGTCTGGACAGCCTAACAGAGGCTGGCCAAAAATTTAGTTTCTTTGATCAAGACGGTAAGCCTTTATCTGAAAGTGACGGATTAAAAGTTTGGATTAGTGGTAAGCCAGTCCCTGTTACCAATAATTATGTGTGTGTTGATTATTCAGATAAGGCGCAATACACTTAATTGGTCGCCTCCCTCGGAATTTTTGCTGCAAGTTATAATAAAACAATCCAAGCAGAAACCTATAATTTTGAAGTTGGCTATATATTTAATTCCTAGAGTTTTATTGTTGGCAAAAAAGCTAAAATTGTGCTTCATGGAAGACTGAAACTAAACTAGAGTTCAATGAGTCTTTTGCTGTTAAAAAATACAACTGTTAAAGTGACAGTAACTAATAATCAGAATATTAAAACTTTCTTCTCGTTTGATATTCCCAAGTGGGATGATGGTAATGACCAATTCATTGAATTTCCCGTCCAATCTTATATTCAGTCAATTAATATCGTGGTAGAAGGTAAAATAACTCTTCAAAATAAAAAAGAAGTGACGGTAACTCACTCAAAGGATATCAATATTAATCTTGGAGAAAATGAGACTAACTTTTTAGATTTTTACCTAGAAAGAAATTAAAAATAATAATATGTTCTCAACCTATTGGGAATGAATGGGGAGAATATTCCGAATTCAGATGTCACCATCAGCTATTCCATCTCTGGAGTTAGCTAATTTTAACGTGAAAAGTTAAGGACTAACCACTAAGGCCAAATAAATTTAGGTGATCTGAAAATTGTCAACAAGTTGAGTGCCTAAATCGCCAGTTCTGATGCCAATTTCCAAAGAGTTTGGAATATCGATTAAACTGAAAGCAGTTTCAACTATACTAACACCATCCACTATAAATTAGGGCAACAACTCACCTTACCAATAAATTCTTCATGGACTGAAAGAGATATTGTATTTTTAAGATCATTTGATAAATATTACTCCAGAAATGAATCAAGTAAGGTTGTAATTGACAATGGAAGACTTCGGTTACCAGTAATTAATGAAGAAGGATACTACATTCTAAAATTATTGCCAATTGATAAGACTATTGAAATTATTACACTTAAAGACATCAAATGGTAGGGCGATACTGAATAAAATCAAAAGATTTATGATGAAGATGTCGGAATCGTTTATGAAATTAATAAAAATTCATATCAAAATATTACTCTATAAAGTGTAACCTTTTCCCAAGGTGAAACCATCACTAAAGCTCATATAGCCCTTGGAATTTAAGGTTTATCACAAGAAAAATTGGAAGCGGTAAGAGTGCATGTACTTGGCAGCAACTATTTCTCTCCAATAAGTAATCAGCTACTGAATGTTGATTCATTTAACACTCAGTCCAAGTTTAAGGAAAATAAATTCAGTATTAAAAAATCATCGTATTACAGCAACAAGACATTGTCAGATGAAGGTTCCTACGTTTGGAATAGGCAGAAGATAGGAGGAATTGTTGGTAATAATCTTTAAAAGCCATCATTATTTTTGAAGAGGACATTAGTGAGAGAAACAGCTCAAACTGAGGAATAACTTTCCGGTTAATCAGGCTTTATTCAACAGTAATGCGCTATGATAAATATTGACCCTAACATTCAACAAAAATTGAAAGCCAGGAAAGCTCAAAATGGATCAAGAGACTTGATTACTCCCAGATTAACTAGTCTTAATAGTCATAACAATTTTCTTCTTTTGTCAGGTGACTTGATCAGCAATCTCAAAGGTAATACCATAACAGTCGACATTCCCCATAGCTATAGTGAAATAGAAGTTTTAATTCTGACTCCAGAGAGCGCCATTAAACAATCTTTCCCCATAAAATTTGCTCATGAGAGAAAGGTAAAAGATTTAAGGCATACTGGACTCAAAGAAACTAGTGATAAATCCGGATGGACAATGTCTAGACAAATTTATTCTTTAAGAGAGGGATAATCTAAGATAGTTAGCCGTGACAGTCAATGGAGAACTATTGGTCTATCAGATATCTTTAATTTTGCAAGCACCAAAAGATTAAAGTTATTTGATTGGAGTTCTCATTTATTAAGTTGGCATACTTACAGTGAAGAAAAGAAGAGATAAATCTACGATAAAGAGTGCTGCCATTAACTGAATACCTTTATTAAATTCAAGGATGCCGCCTTCTTCGATTCAGTCGTTGCCAAATTCATCAAGAATAAAATAAATAAAACCTTTGTTGACCTCTGCTTGCTTGATGATCAGTCAGCTCTGGAATATGTCAGCATCAATAAATTAAGAGAGCTTAATGCTTTTGAAAAGATACTTTTAGTTCATCAACTCGTTCACAAAAATCGTGAATAAGAAGCTAAAGCAATTGTTGAATCCTTATAACTCGAACAAAAAAGTATAAAAAAGAATTATGAGGAATTTAAAAATAATTTTGATACTATCATAAATGCGGAAGAGCCATAAGCAAAAGTTTCACAGAGGAGAGAAGTACATATGATGATGCAAAGTAAAAAAATGAAATGTGCTGCTTTCAAATCTAAGAGAATGTAATAATAGTAATAAGGTGATTTAATGACTTTTTCTAGACCACGTGATCTCCAATAAAGAAGTGAGAAATTAAAAAAAGACAAGAAAGGATTTATTCCAATAGAAAGCACCAAATAGTATACTGAAAGGACATATTACACTGTCAAGAATTATAAAAATTAAGCTCCAAATCTCCTCAAATCTTCTCTTTTTTGGGCATAACTCTCTAGATATATACTAAACGGAAAATCTAAAAATTTCCTGTCTTAATCATTTCTCTATTTAAAAACTCCTATTGAATTTATTTTGGCTGCGTGCTTTATTTCAAGTGAAAACTCTTCCAACATCGATTTAACAAACGAGGGAGAAAACTATAAAGTTACGGCAAATGTTCCTATAATTTTATGTGTAAAATAAGTCAAATAACTGGACTACAATAAAAAATTCGGAGTTCTATTAAATCAACGCTATATTGATCCTGCGAATTAGTATACCTATGAAGAAGATGGAACTTAAGTCGAACGCTAAGTCAATGAATTTATTGTCAAAAAACCTTACATTTCGCAAACAGTAGTCACCAACACTTCTGGCTTCCCTCTAGAGCTTCAAATCTTACTCGATATTCCTAAAGGAACGATCCCTCTGAAAAGTCATGAATATACCCAAATAACTAATGTGAATGTCGAACGCTTCTCCTCCTTTGAATTTAGGAGATTCTTCTATGCTCCTGAAGAAGGAATATTCTCTATATATCCAAGTAATGCTTCAAAAGGCAGCATGATTATCAGCAAAAGCAGTCCACAACCATAAATCAATGTAAAAACAACTTACACTATTAATAATCTCGAATCTTTTGATGATATTATGCGTTCAGGAAACAAAGGAGCAATCATCAAATTCATCCAATAAAAAAATATTTTCGACACCAATATTTTTAATCCCTCTTAAATTCAATGGATGCTTAAGGATAAACAATTCTATAGTCAGGTGATCACGTAACTTAGGCGAAGAAACTTTTACAGCTCTGCTATTTGGAATTTTTCTTTCCTACACTGCGATTTGCAATCTATTCGAGAGTATGTCTCGTTCCAGGGCACAAAATTGTTATAATCCTCAGTTTTTGAATATTTCCCCTATTATTCCAGCAGAACTCATCAATTTGCTAATGAAAACAAATCAACCATTCGAAATGTGCAGCTCAAAGAAACCTATTTAAACTTCTTAATTTCTTCAGTCACTACTGGTATTAAAAATCAATCAGATTTCGATCTGTCCTTCTGTTATTATCTCATTCTTCAAGATAGACTCAAATAAGCTCAAAACATCCTCTTTAAAATTTCAAAATAAAGCTACGAATCTCATGAAATTCAAGTTGATTATATGAAATGCTTCTTGGATATGTCTCTAAATTCGCCTAACTTTACTGATGCTAGATAGATTGCAAAGAAATATCAAAACTATCCCCTTGAATCATGGAGAAAGCTTTTTAGCGAAGTTACAAAAATTCTTGAGACTGGAGATGAGGAGTTGGCCTAGTTTGGAATTGAGAAAAAGACAGAAGAGTATCAAACTCAAGTTATTCAATAAATTGGACAATTTAAAATTATTCAACCTGCTGATACTGAGATTCTTGTTGAAATATTTGAGTTGAATCTTGAACTGTACTATTCAACATCACCTTTCTACGATCTGAAAGCTTTTACTTAAGTGCAGCCAACAAAATAACTTTTGTTTAAGAAATAATCGTAAACGAAAGAAATAACAATTAAAAGATCAGAGTACCCAAATCTGAAAGATGCCACCATTTAAATAACCGAGTATAGAGAAGGTCTTCCTCCAAGAAAGGTGAGCACTTTTACATGGAATAATCCCGAAGTCAAGGTGAAAATAAACTAAAATTAAGGTATTTCTATAAATATTAAGGAACTCTTCAAGTTTTTGTCAACAAAAAACGAGCTGCAGGCAGTTATGTAAAAGTTTTTGCAGACAAACAACTCAAGCAGTTCTACCGAGATGGCTACACTGATATGACTGGAACATTCAGATACGCAATGTCGGACCTTAATGGCATCAAGCAATTCTCGATTTTAGTATCAACTGATCGAGGAGGTGTTATTCAAAGAGTGAAACCACCATCAAAATTAGCATCCTTTTGATTAAATAATACCCAAATACATCTTGGCAAATTAAATTATTCTAATCTTACATCGAAGATTTTCCGTCTGAGAGTATTTTTCAACAATATTATACCAAAAATATTTCTTTGCGAATATTATTTAAATTAATTCTTTAAAATCTCAGATCCTTGAAGAGACTGTAATCATGGATAATGATAATCAATAATTTAGAAGCATATCAGTCAACAGCATCCTCCTTTTTTCTTCTTTTAATCTTGAGCCCTCTTTTTTTAAACTGAAGCTCTTAGTGTCATTCTATTGTCTTTAGGTTCAACATCACTTTTATTTGAAACGCTTATTACTTTGGAAGCCTTTTTGGTACTATTAGAAGGTGCAGTCTTAGTGGTGTTGGAGGGAACAGTCTTTTCTGGCTATTTTTCTTAAATGATCACTTATTGAATAAAAGCTTGTTTGACTGCTGGGACTGGCTTTTTAGCAACTAGAGAAGCTTGATCAACCACTGATGCGCCATATTCACTTACATCATGAAAGGCATCTTCTTTAATTTAAACTGTCTTCTCGTAAATTTCTATTTCAATAAAAAACTACTTTACAAAAGCTCAGCAAATATTTATCGGACATTGTATCCAGTCTTGGCTGATACCTACCAGCTATCAATATCAAACTTATCCTTATATTATTTGAGAGGACGTTCAGTTGGAACTTTTCTCTCGGTCTCCATATCAATTTTATTTCCCACTATCATCATCACAACTTCGTTGAGGTTGAGGTTTTCATCTGAATATAGATGCAGGTATACAAGCTAATCTCATCCATGATTATACATCAAGATATGATTGAGGATCAGTGACATCGTACACTATCAACACTCCACTAGCCCCTTTATAATAGACTTTACTAAGAGATTTGTATCGCTCTTGTCCAGCAGTGTCCCATAGAGTCACTTTTATGTTTTGATTCCGCACTTGTACAATTTTGGAAAGAAACTATACTCCAATGGTTGCCTTCTGGCCTTCGTTGAATTCGTTACGAATGTAGCGCGTAGCAATGTTAGTCTTACCGGTACCTGTCGACCCGATAATAACTATCTTAAACATCTCATAGTCATCCTCCATTTTGATACGATTATGTAGTGATAATAATGAAAATCCTCCAATTTAATCATAAATATAAATTTAGCTTTTTATGAATGTAGAAATACATACATACATAGAATTCTCCCCTCCGGGGATTATGTAAATCATTACTTTTGTTTTTTAATACTTAAGGTTATGTAGAAATAATGTTTCATTTACAGATGTGATACCGAAATTGTTGAAATTGAAAGCGATAATTTCTTCATTTACCATTTTATATTCTTTTACTACTTAAATGTTAATGTGAAATGATAGGTGATACAAATCAAATGCCGAGATCAGTTGCGGCTTTCAGTAAATCAAGAGCGATTTCTGGTTCTATTGCGAGAGGAGGGAGTTTATTTAAGTTTTTCTTTTGATTAATGTGTTTATAGTGCAAATATTGGATTATTGTCTCCACAATTTTTGATGAATATCCTAAGTTAGTAGGGAAATTCTTCGGTATGACTCTACTCTCGATCACAAATTAATTTCCGTCGTTCGAGCAGATACGCGTATAGTCGTGAACTGTCAAAGTTGCCATTTTCAAAATTATTATAATCACTAATTTTCAAAAGTAAGAACATATTCAATTAAAATGATCCAAATGTCTTCGGGAATTATTACGACATTCAGAATATTAATTAAAATATCCTGGAAAATATCGTTGAGAATATATGTAAACTGATGTTCTTTAAAAGTTTAAAGATTGTTAAGAGTTATTTCAATTGTATATTCACACATATGTTATAATCATCGCTCGACCTTGCTTTTTAATGATTAATTGCTTTGGAAATAACCATCATACATTGTTTTTCTTTTCACCAATAGCTATTCAAAAATTCTCTTCTACTATGACCGTTCTTACTTTCATTTATTGTAGGCTTCTCCAAATCTATATTATTAATTTCAATTTCAAGAGCTTTAATTATATATTAGTTAGTAAACTATAATTGCAATATTTAATGTTCCTGCGTACCTTTCATCTCTAAACATTGATATATGACATCCCAGGCACCCATCCTGATTCAATTGGAAGATTTCTTTATTTCCTGCTTCCTTTCATTACTCTTGTGATAGCTTCAAATTTTTTTTATAAGAAATCTGTGACAGGCCAGTTGAATTCAACGATATATACCCTTATACCTTAGGACACTCAAAGGGTCATCTATATTATTGTGCTGATTCTTCTCTTTACGATAGGACTTTTTGTAGCTTTGGGTGATTATTGGACTACTTAGGCATGGGTTCTATATGCAGTATCTAACCTCCTTATCTCCCTTTATCTCTTTCTTTATCAAACGGGGAAAGGATATACTCTTGTCCTGACCGCAGTTGCTGGAATTTTTCTTGGAATAGTCCTTCAGTGGCTTTTCATTTAAACTGCCTTTATGCAGGTCGGATTTGCAGATATTTTTGTAAGAAATATTGTTGGAGCTATCTAAGCATGGGCTATTGTCTTTGCTCTAATGACTGTCGGTCAGGTGATGGTCGTAGATATGGGCTTTCACAAAAAATGTGAAGTTTTCACTTTCTATATATTAGCAGTTTTGATTTTAGGAAGCCTCGTCATTTGGAATTTAAGTAGATATGCGAATTTATAAGAATAAATTGGATTTATTTCTTCATCGGGCCTATTATTGGTCTTAACGTTAATGAATGTTCAAAGAAATTCAAACATTGATGCCTCCAACATATTGAAGTGATTTGTTTTCATGTGGATTTGTAAATTTAAATCTTCGATTCAATAAAGCAATATTATCATTTTAATTTGAAGATAAACCTAATTATTTGTAAAATTATCATATTTTCCAATAATTATTATCTGCATATAAAAAATCTGGGTTGCAGGAATAGATAAAGAAGGATGTCTTTGATTTAAGCAGCAGGGTAAAATGTCAATATCTGGTTATTGATATTAATATCTAAAGATGCACCTCCATATTTTAATTTCTTATAAAATGTATTCATATCTCAAACATCACAATAAATACTTAAAAAGCCAGCAAACAGGCTTAATACATTTATCAATCAATCGTAATGTCATATCCTTTAAATCAACGAATGAATTCCTATTTTTTTTTTCAGTTATAAAATAGCTTACTGATATTGAATTACTGATTATAATTAACTTAGATCGTCGGATAAACTGAGTTAAAATCTTTTCATTAAAATATTAAACTATAGTATGAAGTTACTGATAATTTTAATCATTACCCTTGCTGTTGTCTACTCGTGTCCTAACAATTGTAATGAGTGTGATTCGACAGATACAGTATGCCTTGCTTGCTCTGATGGATTTTAACTGAATACCATGGGAACCTGCGTTAATGATTCGACCGTCTCTAATTGCATACTTTATGACTTGATAAATCAATGTGTTAATTGCTAGCCGACATTTACAATTAGTAATGGTCAATGCCTGAAAAATTACAACGCTTGCTTAAATTACAGTACCCCCAACAGCGTTATTTGCAATTAATGTGGCTTTGGAACAGTTTTATCATCAGGGATATGCATTGGAGTAATTAATTGCTTAAACTCAACTGTGATCTGTTTAACCTGTGACAATGGATTCAATCTCATTAATGGCAGTTGTTTTGATAATAGTGGCTATTGTAACAAAGTGGGAAGCAATGGAGTATGCATCATATGCAATAGCGGTTACAAGCTCATTGGTTATCAGTGTCTCCCTGATAATGTAACTTCTCCTAACTGCTTCATTTATGATATTACTGGTACCTGCTATATTTGCAAAGCTGGTTATGATATTTATAAAGGCAGCTGTCTACTCCCTTCTTTGATAGCTATCCTAGTAGCTGAATTCGGCCACCAAAATAGCACAACATATGGAAGTTCTGGAAATACTTCAAATATTTATAATTCTTCCTCCAACGGTGGATCAACATATATCTACACTCCTCCCACAAATACAACAACTCCATCTATTCCTAATTGTGCTCTTGTTGATACAACAAACTCAAGTAATTGCATTACCTGCAATACAGGTTTTTATCCTCTAAGTGGGGGATGCTCACAGATATCAATTTTTTGCAACACATACAACGCATCAAATGGATTATGTTAAACATGCCAATATAATCTCACTTTAAGCAATGGGAAATGCATTGATTCAAATTGTGCAAATTAAACCCTTAATGGCTGTGTGACCTGTAATTCCAACTTTACTCTAAACTCAAATAATTATTGCCAATACTCTGATCCTAATTGTGTTTTGCCTGCAGCTACGAAATGTAATCAATGTGCCTTCGGATATTTTATAACTTCTTCGGGAATGTGCATCCAGCTCAAAAACTGTACAGTTATCAATCTCCTAAACAATTCCTGTAGTCAATGTGATAGTGGCTACACTTTAAGTCAAGGAACTTGCGTGCAAATTCTGATCACAGTGACTCTAAACTGTCAAAATTATAATTCTTTGACAGGAAAATGCATAGCTTGCTCTTTGGGATATAGCTTAATTAATAGCATTTGTGTTTCTACTCTTTGTAAGACTTATTCAGCCGTTAATGGAGTTTGTTTAAGCTGCTATACAGGATATATTCTCATCAATTCAACATGCATTGCTGCTCAACAGCTCGATCCTTATTGTGAAACTTTCAATGTCAATGGAAAATGTTCCTAATGCTATTCTTCTTATTATTACAGTCAAATAACTACTTCATGCAAACCCCTTAATCCCTTATGCAAAACCTCTAACCTCAATGATGGAAGTTGTCTAAGTTGCTACTCTGGTTATGTTCTCAGCACCGGTATCTGCAGTGTAGCCCCTGCTATAAATCCACTTTGTAAAACATATAATCAATTAAATGGAGTTTGTTTGTCATGCTATTCGGGCTATATTTTATCTGGAACCACTTGCATGATCCAAACAGATTTGAACTGCAAATCTTATCAAGGTTCTATTTGCCTTCAGTGCTATAGTGGTTATTTTATCAACTCAAATAGCGTTTGTACTGTCGTAAATTCTCTGTGCAAGACAAGTAATATGACTAATGGTGCATGTATTGATTGTTACCAAGGGTATATAATATCTTCTAATACTTGCATTGTGGCGTTTGTCGTCACTATCCCTTATTGCTCAATGATTGTAGGAACAGTTTGCAGTTCATGTGTAAAAGGGTATTATGTAAGCAATGGAGCTTGTCGTGCCGTCAGTATTCTCTGTAATACATATAACATGAGCAATGGATTTTGTACTACTTGTTACGCTGGATATGTTCTTCAATCGGCACAATGTATCTATCCATCTTTGGGAGTTGATAAAAATTGTGCATGGTACACAAACTCTTATTGTACGCAATGCTCTACTGGATTTATATTAATCAATTACTGGTGTCATCCAATCGATCCTAATTGTCTGCAGTTCGACTATGCGCACAATGTGTGTCAAGTTTGCACTTCTGGTAAAAAACCCAGTGGTCAAATCTGTATATGATATCTATAAAAACTTATACCTTCATCATTAGTAATAAAATATCTTTATTAAAATAATTTGAAAATAAAAGTATGAGTAGCAAATCAATCCTTACTCAGGAAATTTCATTTAGACATAATATTTAAGAGATTTCCTACCAGATACGATGAGCCTTACCTCTCAATTCACTGTCCTGTCCCACTTACAACAACTATTTTACACCCTCCCACACCTGAAAAGCCTATTTCGCAACCTGATCCACTTCTTCGTTTAGACGCTGATTGTTAGCTTATTATATTTTTAGCGCCTCACTCTCATTCACATACTAATCTGTTAGCATGCGAATGTCTTCCTAGGCGACTTTCAGTTCATCTTGCAGCAGCTTTAACTTGTTTTGCGACTACTTCTCCTGGTTTATAGATGTGTGATAGTGTTGCACTGCTCTTTCTAGTTCTCCATGAAGCTTTTACTCTAGATGAATAAGAGTAACTAGTTACTCTTTGACGATTAGACTGACTTCACGAAGTTGGGATACTTTTACTCTATATTCCCGAGCACTACCCTCCTGTTCTGAAATTTAACTGCGTAATTGTGTCACTACTGCTCTCAGTTTTTATCTTTATTTTTCTTCTTCCTATCTTTGCCTTCGTATTTTTTGCAATTGGCTTCTCAGTTCTTATTCATCTTCCTGCAAACGTGTGATTTCTCCTTTAATTTCCTCAATAACCAACTCATTGCAGTTACGTTTCTGGGTTAAACTCTAGAGTTCATTTTCCTTTTCTACTAGTTGCTCATCCTTTAATTGTATGCGCTGGCGTTTTACTTTGTTCTAACTAACAAGCCCTTAGTGCACTTCGTCTAACATGTGCAATTGAGACTATAAACTACGCATTTGTTAACGGATGAGTTTATTATCTTCTTCAATCTTTTTGGTATCTAATATTGTACGTTCTATCTCTCTTTTTAATCTTTCGATCTGCTGATCCTAATATTGCTCATTAGCACTATCATCGGTTGGTCTCTTCAGCAATTTCGATCTTTCTTCGAGATCCCGCATCTTCTGACTGAGTTTGAGATAAACCTTTTCCTTTTCTTTAAGACGGCGCAGTTCATCCTCTAATTAGCTTATACTTTTGTCACTGGGAAGCGAATTTTCTTTGATGAGCTGAGAACGCATTACAGCCTTAATTTATAAGCATATAGATATAATGTCTTCATAGCCCAGTAAAAGGTAATTACTAAGCGATATTTTTGAAATTAATCCTGTGCTATTTGCAAGAAGTCAATTATGGATAAACTGATAAATAATGATTTGATAACCAACTGTAATTGATATATTTTTTCTCTCAGCAAAAAGGAAGCTTAAGGATTCAATAATAATATCCTTTGTTTGGATTTTAAATAGAAAATGTATTCAGTATTTAAATTATTAAAATAGAATAAGTTGTAGAAATACATTAATGGGCTGCAGTCAATCACAAGTAGTATTAGTCTAATTTAGAGTTAAAATGATAACCTTGGCGTCCTTGCTAAGCCTCACATCTTCTTCCTCCTCGGAGGGCCAGGTAGCGGAAAGGGAACTCAAGCTGAAAATCTTATTAGAGACTATAAATTTAAACATCTGTCAACTGGAGACCTCTTGAGAGAAGAGCAGGAAAAGGGTGGTTAGCTTGCTAAAACCATAGACAGCTATATCAAATAGGGAAAACTGATTTCCTCGGACATTGTTGTTCGATTATTAAAAAATGCCATTGCAACCCATGGAAAGAGGAGATATTTATTTGACGGATTTCCCAGAAATCAAGAAAACTGGGATGAATTTTAAAAACAACTGAGTGGAGAGGTAGTCGTTAGAAACCTGATTTATTTTGATTGCCCATAAAAAGTATTAGTTGAGAGGATAATGGAGAGAGCCAAGACCAGCGGAAGAGCTGATGATAACTAAAGCACCATTAAAAAAAGATTGGCCACTTTTACTAATTAAACCCTACCGATAGTGAAGAGTTTTGAAGATAAAAAAAATTGCATTAGAGTTGATGCTACTAAAAGTGTGACTGAAGTTTACGAAGAGCTCAAAAAAAAATTAAGTGAGGCTAATGTTCAACCTCCTCATCCTGCTCATATAATGTTTGTTTTAGGAGGTCCAGGCTCAGGGAAAGGAACGTAAAATTCAATTAATTTAGGCAATGCGATGTTCTTGTAAAGAAATACAATTTTATTCATCTTTCTACTGGAGATTTATTGAGAGAAGAGGTAGCAGCTGGTTCTCCTTTAGGCAAAAAGATAAATGGCGTCATTAAGGAGGGCAAGTTGGTATCAAGTGATATGATGGTGGATCTCATTCAAAAAAGAATATAAAAGCATAATTATGGGGGAAGATATTTGCTTGATGGTTTTCCCAGGGGGCAAGAGAACATCGATGTCTGGGAGAAGGTCATGGCCAAGTGGGCTAACCTAGAATCTGTCATTTACTTTGAGTGCACAGAGGATGAGCTAAAAAGGAGATTATTAGAAAGGGGAAAAACTAGTGGCAGATCTGACGATAACTAGGAATCTATTGTAAAAAGACTGAAAGTTTTTAACTAGGAGACAAAGCCAGTGTTAAGTTTCTACGAGAAGCAGAATAAACTTCATCGATTTGATTCGAATCGAAGCGTTGAGGCCATTACGGCAGATCTCTAAAAGCACCTTGACTCTTTGGGTATATTCCCATCCAGCCATTGAAGAATGCAAGATTTGCATATCAGCATAATCATTAACAAAATCTAAATGTATTTAATTGTTTTTCATGCAGTTTATTTTTGCTATTGTAGATTCTGCATTTCATATTAATATCAAACATTCAAAAGAAGGAATCAAAATCCAAGACCAAAATCATGGCTTTTGCTGCTTGAGGGTAAGATAGGTATGAGCAATTCTCTCACTAATGGGAGCGAAATCTAAATCATGATGAAAATCTGTATATCTTTCCTCAAAAATATTCTTCCAAAATATTTTAATACCGATTCGAAAAGTACCCCAACCAATTCTGCTTAAGTTAACAGTTTTGTTTCCCGTTATGTCGATTGAAATGGTGTTTGGAACGAAAGTTGGATGCAGTTTGAGTTAAATCCTATCAATTGATTAACTGAGAAACTTGTCCCCTAAAACAGGTTTAACATATAAAGTCCATCGATATTTGTTATCCTCGTTAGTTGCAAGGTCTTGAGTGTTATTACCGATGAGAATTCTCATCATTATTCTTTATCTTATCATTTTGCTTTTCTAAGCCAAAGCCACCGGATAGAGTCTTTTCATTAAATTTTCCAAATCTACATCATTTATGATGTCGGGCTACACAAAATTAGCTCGACATAGTGGGCATCGATAATTCTAAGTTATGAGGGTGGTTTCCGTCAAACAGTTTCTGCAGAACTGATGTTTGCAAATTCTCAAAAACACAGGCTTCATGAAGACATGTAGGCAAATTGAACAGCAATGATCTTCATGAATCTTTTAACTATGACTGGACTATTTTTGCATTTGTAAAATTAAATTGAATCACTACCAAGGAAGACAGTTTGATTATATCATATTTATGTAAACTCCATAAAATTAAGAATTGAAATATAAAGTTCAGTGATTGCTTAATAGAAGCCTGTATAAATAAAGTAAATCTATTATTGAGCTAATTAATTTTTATTGACTCACTTTTTATGACTTTTTTATTTTCATTATTTTTAAGGGCCATAAGATATTTGTGGAATTAAAATACTGTTACATAAATTCCTGGAATGTAATTTATTTCGATAACAACTGCAAAAAAAACTATTTAAATATAATTTCAACTATTAAATTTGTTGCAAATGGGATCATTCCGTTCTCAGCCAGATCTTGTTAAGCATACTGTCGTCAAAAACGGGGTAGGGCTCAACTATGCTGTTTCTCACATGTGTGGTATCTCATTTACGATTTAGGATGGAGGATATATATGGAAGATGCACATATTACCACATCTCCCTTGACTGACAAAAAAAATTCTCTTTTTGCTGTTTTTGATGGCCATGGAGGTAACTATAATTTAAGTTAGGCGCAGAAGTATCAACCTATGTTGAACGACATTTTATCCAAGAGCTTGAACAAAATAGAAACTATCAAAACAGAGATTATGAAAAAGCCTTAAGGGAAACTTTTTTGAAGATGGATGAACTTCTTTATACAAATGCGGGCAAAAACTAAGTTATAGCCATTCAAAAATAAATGAGAGAGAAAGACAATGGACCAAAATATGAAGAGGAATCTCATGCTGGTTGCACTGCCAATGTGGTTTTAATTACACCTGATTACATTTACTGTGCTAATTCAGGTGATTCTAGAGCGATAGCAATGATCGATGGAAGACTCGTTGAACTTAGTCACGATCATAAACCTGAAGATCCGATTGAATTAGATCGTATAACTAAAGCTGGAGGCACTGTATCCTATGGCCGTGTAAATGGAGGCCTCAATCTTTCAAGAGCCTTAGGTGATCTTTAGTATAAGCGAGGCAACTTGAGGGCGGAGTAGCAAATGATCACCGCCAACCCTGACATATCAAAAATAAAGAATTAAAATGTAGATTTTATTATCATGGGATGTGATGGTATATGGTAGGTTAAAACTAATAGTTAAATGTTAGATTGGATCAGCAAAAGAATAAATAAGTAGATGGCTAGTCAAAATATTGTTGAAGATTTACTCGATGAACTGATCTCTCGGGATAGCGGAAATCAATATGGAATGGATAATATGAGCGCTATTCTCATCAAATTCGATAAGAAAAAATGATACCCTCAATCAATCATCAAATATTAAGTTAATTAAGCTGTCAGATTTTTTGGACATTTAATTTGCATTATAATGCCCTTTTATTATGATATTAATTATTATAAATACTGAGCATTCATCTGCGCAAATGTTATTATAAACAATTGTTGAGAATAATCAGGCGTGATAATGATAAGGGTTCGAGTACTGCTTGATTTACTTCCATTGAAGATATTTTTATTCGTTGTCTAAATACTACTTTTTTCCACGAACAAGTAGTAATTACTTGCAAAAGATATTTCTTCGATCACGTCCACTGTCCTTTAGTATTTTGGAGACAAAGTTGCATCCAATATTCATGGTCGAGAGTACATAGGCCTGCATTAACATGATGCTTTGATTTTTACTCAAATTAATGCTCAATTTATTGACTTCCTCTTCTGATAAAGGGACATAGGCTAGTATTGTTGACAAACTAAAGAGTAATTGCTTATAAATCATAGAATTTTCTTCCAGTTGAGTAATTTTGACAATAAAATTGTGGTAGATTTGTCTTTCAATAAAATAAAAATTTCCTGGCCTATTTGTGATAATCTTCATCATATCCGCTTGTTTTTTAATTGATAATTTAGTTAAATTGGTTGATATGACTTCTAATATCTTTTCAAAGTGTCTAATATCTTAATATTTATTTGAAAAGATATTCTTGAGGGTTTCTTCAAGCTATTTATAATCAACAAAAAGGTCCATCTTAAATTAAAATATTTTGAATAGCACCTCTAAGAGTTGGACAATGGTATCAATTGTTTATTCTGTTTAATAAAATTGAATGTAAGCACTGATTGAATTTGTTGCAATGCTATATGTGGATTTTATCAATTCATTTTTTGATTTGGCCCCTTCTGTATTTATTTAAGGTCTATCAGTTTCCTCAATTTGTTTTGCAGCCTCTATATAAGATGACAGAGTTTTTATCAAGAAATTATTAAATTAGTGAGTGCTCAAGAGGTAAATGCTTTTTTTATATTGCTGCAAATCTTTCGAAAGCAACTCAGCCTATTTGTTAAGAAACTCATAATTGGCAATACTACTTTAAGTGATTAGATATTTTTATGGTAGAATGATGACGGAATTGATGAGAAGATTCACATAGTTATGATTAATTTACAATTTTTATTTAAGAACAAATTAAACAGTTCGATAAAACTTTTAGTAGTTCTCTTCATAAATGGTGAACAATAACTGGGTCACTCTGGCCACTTTTTATTTGTTTTTTAATAAATTTTAGAGATAAGTGATGATGAAATTTATTGACTCTTTGTTTTCATTTTTTGCAAGGACTATCATCAATTTCTTAAAGATCACCGCTGAACCTTTGTAAATGACTTCTCCTACAATTTTTAAAATAAATTTCTATATTTCAAACCGTATTTCTTCCTGTAAGAGCGAAAAATATTTTTCATACGAAAAAAGGACATCCATTGTATAAGCGAATATAAGAGTTTGATTGTCATAGGCTTCAAAATTTTACAATAGTTGTTCAATATATTCTCTCGTCTTTTGGAAAAATTGAAAATGGTTGCTTTCTAAATTAACAATCAATTACTTGCATCTTTATCAAGAAGATATCTGAAAAATCTCTCTCCAAAATAGTATTAAATGCGATCAAAGTGCAGTTTTTTGAGTTTAGTAAACACATAGCAACCCTCCAATAGTTTTAGAGAAATTTAGCCTAAATCATTTTTTTTGTTATGCATCATTGATAAAACTTGCTCGACAGAGCCAGCCATATCGATATGAAACTGTTTAAGTATTTGTAGACCAACCTAACTATTACTTAATATAAATTAATAAGCTTATTTTTCGATTTGCTCGTAGATTTCATTTTTGGATCTGTTTTTCAAGTAGAAGACTGTGTATGGAGCCATTTTCTTCAACATTTCTTTGTTGCTTATATTCTTGATATCTTTGTGCTATTCTCTGATATATCCAGAATCAAAAAATTAATGGATAGTTTTTTTCTTATTGTATTTTAATGATTCCACCTTTACCTATTAGTATGCTTTTACAGATTGTTTGGCTTTTCTGAGACATAAACTATAAGCGAATAGAGAAATTCTTCGGATGATCCTTGTTTATGAGAGTATTAATTTTGCTAGCTCCCTGAGGTACTCTAGGATATTTTGAAGATATTATTAAAGTGAAGTGGATCTTCTTGGCTCTTTCATTATAATGATAATGGCAATGATCCAGACAATCTATAGTTTTTATCTTTAGAGATATTTCCTCAAACTATGCTATCCAATACCAAATAAGTTGCTTTTATTGATTTTCTTCATGAATTTTTAAAACGACTTGAGAGAATATTCTCTGATTTTAATATTCTATGATTGGAGAAGTGGAATATGAAGATCAATGATTGATACAACATCCTCCGTAGTATATTCAAATCCCATAGAATTAAACTCCGAAAGTAAAGAAAGAATTTTTTATGTATAGAAACGGGATTATACATTTTTACCCAAGAGATAAATAAATCTCTGAACTTCGGCTTGTATATTTTTTGCCTTTTTATTCAGAATAGTATTAATGGTGTTACATTTTTCATTTCCAGGCGCTATCACTAATATCTTTAATTGCTATTCAATACTCTAAATATTAATCGAGTCTTTCAGTTTGCTATTTAGAAGCGAAAAATGAGCAATTCTAGCTTTTGTGATGAAAATGCTACTCATGTAAATCAAGTTACTTTCTCCGAACAATTCTTCTCGTGTATTTTTTTTGATGTATTTTTTTAAGATATCTTTCTCCAACTTCAGTTGATGCCTATACATAAAAAATATTTAATTTTCCAACACAGCCGAGAGATTATGCATTATGTTGTGATCATGCAAAAACATTTAGTTGTAAGTTAAAATATCGATAATTTATTTGAACTTCTCATTGAAAATGAAAGATTATCGCTTATAGGGAGGCTCTGCATAGTCAAGGACATTTTTTTCACAGTTATAGACCTCCATTTAATGGAATAAATTAATCAAAATTTCTTTGAGAATTTATAGAAGTTCGTTAATCAACTTTCTTTTTTAAACTTTCATATTTTTAAAATTATTTTCTGTGCTACTATACAATTTAGTAACAATAAAATCGTATGAGTCAGCTTTAAGTGGATTTGCATTAAATTATTTTAACTCCTCATATATCTAATCAATGATTTCCAAGCTATAGTCGTAAACATTTTTCAATTTCTATGAAATAAACTTGAAGGAAGGCACTTGTGTTAATGTGAAAGTCGGTTTCTTATCAAAGAATTAAAGAGTACTGGATAAAGGTTCCAGATGTAGATTGTAGTTTGTAAGATTAATCATCATCTGCTTTAGAAATCTGTAATTATTCTTTTTACTGTATTTTCTGATTAATTTTTTAATTAGCCCAATTTACATTTCAGCCATTAGAATTATGTTTACATCAATATCTAACTACAAACTCTATTAACTTTCTATATTTCGATTATCAATCATCTATTTTAAAGACTATTAAAATTGCTTGCTGGGTTTGATGCTGGAATGGAAGACAGACAGTATAAACTTGTTGCTACTTTATATGACTCTGTCTTCCATTTATTTTAATACTCTTTTTTTGAAGTAGGGATAACAGTTGGACATATAATCAATTATAGTTTTATCCATTAAGTCTGAAGTACTCGCATCATAACTCTAACTTTCATCAAAAAGTCTCTTTAAAGATTAAAAAACGAGCTCACTATAAGTCTCATAAAATCTATCGTGATTTTGATTGAACTTTGTTTCAAAAAGATCTTTGTCTTCATTAGAAATCTTTTCCATATCTTTTTAATCTAAAAGAGGAATGCTTTGAGTCACAATCGTAAAAATTTCCCATACATCGGCCATTCTTCTATTTTATTTAATCCTACTCAATATTCTCAAAACGTGCTATAGAAAATTACCCTACTTTATCACATAATTGTTGAATAGATGTTTAGTCATATGTTTGATGTTACTGATCAGTCCCTCCTAATTTATTTGCGGAATATTCGCAGCTTTTTCAAGCACTTAGATTGATTTTACAATAAACTAAGGAAACACTCTAAATAGTTCTTTCAACAATTTGTTTACTATTTTCTTGCTGTTGATGTAAAAAATATCTTAAAATTTTTCCTCAATAAATTATTTAAAACATAATTTAATTTCCTCGGTAATTTCGTTTTTGAGGAGAGTCTATAACTTTTCAATTTTAGATTTGGTTGAATTTAATTTTTCATTGCTGCCTTATTAAATTTCCAGTTCCATCTTGACCATATTTTATATTGCTCCTTCTTTCTCCTACTCATCTGACTCATCATCGTTTTATGATTCCTATTCACTTTCTTACTACTCAGCCTCAGCCTCATTTCTTTATTCTTTTTTTTTCTTAATTTCATTTTTATTATCTTCTGACTGCTTTACTTCCTATGATTAGCATATCGTAATTGCACTTTCTTATGTCTAATCAACATTTTATTCATTTTTGTCCATCTGCTATTTTTGCAATTTTTGTTCCTTTTTTAACCGTTTTTCTTGCTTTTATTTGAGCCTGATAATTTTTTTCCTGTAATTTTCTTCAGCGTCAATTCTTTTCGCTAATCCTCCGAGTAATTGATATAGAAATTTCAAAGGTTTTTTAGAATCTTCAAAAGGTCTGATAAAATTCTTAATGGTTTGAAATATTTGTTTTAAAAGTGGAACTGAATGCAAATTACATTTTCCAATAATTTTGGAGATAATGTTTGCAGTTTGTGTATTAAATTTTGGTTCTATTGAATCTTTCTTCTCGGAACTCGGAGTGGTGAGGGAATAGAGTATAATTTTATTAAGTTATTCACTAATTTAACTCGGAATTTAGTTATTTTTAAATTTTACGGCGTTAATAAACATAACAAGGAGGTGACTGGCTTTCAGTTGGTTGAGCTCGTACATTTCCATTATTCTTTCGATATAGGTTACGAGAATTGAATGGGAAGTTTTATGAGAGATGTTGACAAAAAGAGAGATAAAAAGATAAATATTCTACGTATAGAGTGAGTGCTTGGCCATGAAATAATCGATTACCTCCACTGCATTATTTGGATCATAGAGATTGCGAATACATTTTAGAAAGTCTATAAGTTCATTGTAAAGTTTAAGTGTTGACATTTCGGGCTCATTTTATATTAATTTTTTCCATATTTCTTGCCAACTGAGCTGATAGTTTTATAGGGGAGTTTTAGTTAATTTTAAAATTCTGAGCTAAACTAAGCTGTTATCTCGTAGAAACAAAAAGTCTTTGATATTTCTTTCTACAAAGTCTAAATCACAATCAACATACATCGATAAATTTCTTGCTTATCCTTCGCAGCAATAAACTTTAAGTTTTTGAGGGCATTCAGTTCTGATTAAAGCTTGTAACAGCCCTTGATATGATGATTTTCCTTGAGGTCGCTGAATGCTTTGAAGACTCGATTCAGACAGGACTCATAGGCCTCTTTGGTTTTATCTTTGAGATTGATAAAATTCTTAAAGTATTCACTGTTCATCTATTTTAAAAATATTTCAAATGATATTATATTCTAATTATAATTGGCATGTTTACCAGGAATCAGAAAAATTAAAACCATTTCAAATTTGATAAAAAATATCTGTCATATTTTTCTCAATTTAAAATTTGCCCAATGATTTAGTAAGAATAATGATATTCCTTCTTTTTATGAATATATTTAATCATTTTTCAAAACTAAAATTAAAATAATTTCTCGAGCCATCAAAAATATATACACAATAGTACACTCAACATTATGAGTTGATTAAAGAAGGAAAAATATAGAAGATACAAATAATATTTATTATAATGAAGAATTTCTTACATAAACTAATGAGATATATCCAGTATTCCTTATAGCATTTGATATTTATTTGATTAAGCATAGTAATAATTGATCCTTATTAATATATTTTAAAATACAAATACGGGG